>Ga0180301_10000652_pt1 | contig 26865 bp, 25 predicted proteins | sample GuaBasSediGuay16_FD_121797 | JGI IMG/M metagenome (GOLD analysis project Ga0180301, IMG submission 121797) | Subseafloor sediment microbial communities from Guaymas Basin, Gulf of California, Mexico - Guay16, Core 4569-2, 12-15 cm | ecosystem: Environmental > Aquatic > Marine > Hydrothermal... | reverse complement strand
GTCACAATCCCCACCACCTCCTCTCCCTCCAGAACTGGAAGCATGGAGACAGCTTTTTGCTCTAGGAGTCTCATCGCATCCAGCAAAGATTCGTTTTGGCCCACGGTCACAACCGTCTTACTCATCCAGTTCTCCACCAGCATAGCTTTCCCCTTTCTCTTTTTCGCATGTCGGAGCTGATAAGCCCTCCCTTCAGTTGCAGTAAACCCTGTGGAATTTCGCACGGGGCATTCCTACGGGGTAAGCTACGTGATCCGTGCTTAATGGAATCTTCCACGGTAAGAGCGCTATTTAGAAACGCAAGCCTTGTGCCATTAATATAATCAGTGGCCTATGGAGGTATAACCAACTGAAATGACAATTATTGTGAGGCTCTTCAAAAAGGGATTAGGCGGGCATAAAACGCAGGTCACCTGTCAACTATTTTTTGCAAAGTGTAAAAAGGGAGTTTACACTGCTGGGAACGGATCTAAAGGGGTTATCTGAACGGATGAATCAACAGGCAGCAATCTGCTAATTTCATACAATCTTGACAATAATATCCAGCAAGATGTTGTCGGACTGCCTGATGCTTTCGGCGATTTGAAACTGGCGGCGGTATATTTCACGCATCTTGAACATATATGCTATGTCCCCGTTTTCAGCAAGCTCTTTTATGGCCTCCCGGTACAAGTGCTCCATGTTGTTGATCAAAAGCTTTGACCTCAGCGCGGCCTCTGTGGCAAGGTTTGGCCGCTCTTTGAGGTGAGAAATGGAATCGCAGAGCTTTTTTGTAGCATGCTTGAGGTTCGTGCTGATCATTCTGGCATATTCATCCGCCGTCAACTCGTATACCTCCATCTCGGCTACCGTGGAGGCGGCTTTATCCATAATATCATCAACAGACCTCGAAAGGGCATAGATATCGAGCCTGTCAATGGGAGTAATGAACGTCTTATTCAGGTCATCAATGATGCAGCGCCTTACCTCGTCTGCTTCATGCTCCAGCCTGTCCATTAGGTCTTGAGTGTCGTTTGTCCTGCCATGGAGATATTGTTCGAGGACCGTCACGCCCTCGAGCGTCTTTTTCATCTGTGAGACCAGGAGACCGAAAAAATCTCTGTCCTTATGCGGGAAAAAATGCCGCCACAGTCCCATTGGTGCCTCCGCAGTTTATAGTCCAAAGAGGTTCATAAGATATTCAATATGTTCCACATTCAGCGCCAAAACAACAGCTCCTATCGAGTAAACGGCCGCAGCCAGCACTGCTGAAGCCGGAATGGTTACCAGCCATGCGATCAACATGTCCTTTACCGCTATCCAGCGTACGTCCATAAAACGATGGCCAGCGCCCACTCCCACGATGGTGGAACCTACTATCTGCGTAGTGCTGACAGGGGCACCGATAAGTCCCGATATGAAAATAACCGCTCCTGCAGCCAGTTGAGCGTTAAATGAATGGATTGGCTCCACCTTGAATATTTTAGTGCCAACAGTCTTGATAATCCGCCATCCACCAAACAAGACGCCCAGCGCAAGGGCTCCTGCGCTCCCGATAATGACCCATTTTGGAACCAGAAAGGCTTTGAGCGACCCGGGAAGGAGAAGCACCATGGTTATGACACCCATGGATTTTTGGGCATCATTCGTTCCATGACTGGCCCCCAGAAAAATTATAGTGAATAGTTGCATGCGTTTAAAAAGATTCCCGATCCTTGGGTGTGCATTGCGAAATAAATAAATGGAGAATTTCATTACAAAGTACCCTGCCACCATTCCTATAATGGGGGACAGCAGGAGCAGCAGAATGACTTTGAAAAAAAGGTTGTTCCAGCTTACGATACCTGGCCCGAAGGCGGCTATCCCGGCTCCGAGAAGTCCGCCTACCAGCGCATGGGATGAACTGGACGGCATACCCACCCACCAGGTCACAAGGTCCCAGACAATGGCGCTTACAAGGGCTGCCATGAGGATAAGGCCCGGTATGAGCGGATTCACCGGCGCAAAATAAGAAGGATCGATAATATCCTTTCCAACTGTAACGGCCACTGCAGTCCCCAGAGTAAGGGGGCCTAGAAATTCCGCCATACAGGCGAAAAAAAGGGCCTTTCGAGGGGACATGGAATGGGACGACACGATGGTGGCCACTACATTGCCGCCGTCATGGAAACCGTTTATGAAGGCAAACATGAACCCCAGTGCCACTACGGATATCAGAGACATTTCTTCCAAGGACTCATCTCTTATGGCGTTCTATGTTGTGCTGCAACATTCAAATCCTTCGCAATGCAAATGTAGAACGTTGCACCCCGGCCCGTAGGCTCACCTTCGACCCATGCATTGCCCCCGTGCTTCACCGCCACCTCTCTGACAATGGCAAGCCCCAAGCCAGAGCCCATTGTCCCTTGGGATGTGTAGTTTCTCTGAAAGGGATCGAACATTTTTTCTCTGTCTTGCGGCGCAATCCCTACTCCATTATCAGTGACAGAAAGGATATGAAATTCCCCGTTTTCTGAGTAGGCAACCTTAATTTCATTCATGCCGGCTCCGCCATACTTAAGGGCGTTGTCCAACAGGTTTCTTAATGCCCTGATGAGCGCCCCCCTATCGGCGATGATTTCAACATCAAAATCAGGCGCATGGAATTCTATGCCTCGGGATTCCAGGCGGGCTTCCCCCCCCCATTTTTGGTTCAGCGTTCTCCTCACAGGCCACCTTCCTTTTTTAGACAGGCCTGATCCGGGTCTCGGAACTGCAGTGAATGAACCTCTGCTGTGCGATGGGTTCAGAAGCTTCAGTCGCCTCATTCTCTCATTTCTGTAAAGCAAGACTTGTGCCATGAATATAATCAATGGCTTATGGAGGTATAACCAACTGAAATGACAAATATTGTGAGGTCGTGCAAAAAAGGATTAGACTGGTGTTAAACGCAGGGGACCTGTCCCTATTTTTTGCAAAGTGTAAATAGGAACTTTACACTAAAACAGCAATAAACTTTGAGGGATAACATAAAGATCTATTTGTCCTACGAACTGAAAGTAAGAGGATAACTTGCTCCGGTGATATGCCTGCATGGGGCGGCTAATACCCTATTTCCCCTCATTTTCACCAACCCCGTTCTGTGAATTCATCTTCCATTCCAGGAGAGTTTCAGAATTTCGTTCGAACAAATCCTACGATTTTGAGCTATTTTGTTTGACGGAGGTTTGAAATTCAAGGCGGTACTTTTCGATCTTGGAATGGAGGGTAGGCCTTGAAAGGCCAAGAAGTTTCGCGGCACGAGATTGGTTTCCCCCTGTTAAAGACAAGGCCTCGGCGATAAGTATGCCGGCAAGCCGATCGATGCAGGCGTCAAAGAGGTTTTCTCCGGTCGTGGAAGTAAGACGACTGCGGGCCCATTTCCGTAGAGTTAAATCATCTTCTTGTAGACCCGGGCTGCTTGATGGCCTTTTCCCGCTAATCGCCCGGGAAATATCCTCCGCGCTGATCGGCGCCCCCCTGTTAAAAATTAAGGTTTTTTGAATGGTATTAGAGAGTTCACGTACATTGCCGGGCCAGGGATACGAGCAGAGGATCTCCTTAGCCTCCTCCGTAATTCCAGGATTGTCCATGCCCGTCTCGCCGGAAAAACGGCTGAGAAAGTACTCTATTAACGACGGTATATCGCCGGGCCTTTCGCGTAGAGGGGGGATCCAGATTGTCACGACCTTGAGACGGTAGTAAAGGTCTTCACGAAATCGACCTTCAGAGACTCCGGACTCTAGATCTCGATTGGTAGCTGCGATGATTCGAACATCTACCGGGATGGTTTGCCTTGCACCCAGGCGCTCTATGCTTTTTTCCTGGAGAAGCCGCAATATCTTGGCCTGTATGCCGAAAGGCATGTCTCCTATTTCGTCAAGAAAGACTGTTCCCCTGTTTGCCTGCTCGATTTTTCCGACACGGCGGTGGGATGCCCCAGTGAATGCTCCTTTCTCATAACCGAACAACTCACTTTCAAGCAAAGTCTCAGGAATGGCCACGCAGTTAATAACCAAAAACGGCCCCTCTGCCCTGAGGCTATGCTGATAAATGGCGCGGGCAACAAGCTCCTTCCCTGTTCCCGATTCCCCGCGTATGAGAACCGTGGCATCAGTGGGGGCGACCCGCCCAATGGCCTTGTACAACTCCTGCATGACCTTACTACGCCCGATAATTGCCTCTTTTGAGGCTGTATCCGGCAAAGAATCCATCTCCACGGTCGAACGCATAAAGCGCCCCGCCTCGATCGCCTTTTTGACCACGGAAAGCATGTCCGGGATGTCAAAGGGCTTCAAAATGTAATCAAAGGCACCCATTTTCGTGGCTTCGATGGCTGTTTCTGTGGTTCCATAGGCCGTCATGATGATCACCGGAAGCTTGGGCTGAATCTCATGGATCTTTTCGAATGTTTCAAAGCCACTCATCCCGGGGAGCCGCATATCCAAGATAACCAGATCGGGAATCTCTGATCTAATAATTTCAAGCCCGGCTTCACCGGAAGGGGCAACCACCACCCCGTAGCCCTCCTCGGAAAGAAGCTTTCGGAAGCTTTTTCGCAGTTGGCTGTCATCATCAATGATCAGGATTCTTCTCACCTTCCGGCTCCTTTATCGGTAGGGTAATGGTGAAGCAAGACCATTTCCCTTGCTCTGACTCAAGATCAATCTTCCCGCCGTGTTCTTTTATGATTCTTGCCACAATGCTCAGGCCCAGCCCGCTGCCCTCTTCTTTGGTGGTAAAAAACGGTTCAAAAACCTTTTCCCGAATCCCTTCGGGAATCCCGGGACCTGTGTCGCTCAGCTTAATAACGGCCACTTGCCCGAGCCCATCTTCAAAATTTTCCTCCTCATGAATACGTATTTTGCCTGTATTAACCATCGCTTCGCAGGAATTAACCAGGAGATTGATAAGCGCTTCCTTCAGTTGCTCAGGGTCGAGCTCTGTCTCTGAAAGCCGTTTTTCCCGCTGTACCGCTACCTCCACCTCGCAACTTTCAAGACGGTAGCGGATTAATTGAAGGGCCTGGTCCACTATATCTGACGGCGAAACACGCTGTAACTTAAGTCTGGGCGGACGCGAAAACTCGAGGAAATTTTGGACAATATTGTCGATATGGCCGATTTCTTCCGAAATAACGTCAAAGTCCTCTTGCTGAGGACCGCTAAGCTCAAGGCTACGCCTAAGTGAAAACAAGCGCATCTTTACGGAAGTGAGGGGGTTACGTATGCTGTGCGCTGTTCCTGCTCCAAGTTTCCCCACCAAAGCCATCTTTTCAGCTTCTATGAGATGGGCCTTGCTTTTTATGAGTTCGTGTTGTGCCTGGTCAAACTCTTTTATAAGCCCATGGACACTGCTGGTAAGGGCCTTTACTTCATCTTCCGGAGCAAAAGAGCCGCTACTCTGGCTTTGACTTGCCTGTAATGCCAGGTAACGCAAGGGGTTCAAGATGCTCCGAAGGAAAATAAAGGCGAGCAAGGCTGCAAAAAACAAACCGCCCAGTATCGCACTTATGGCGGTATATCTAAGCCTCCTGGCCTCAACAAAAGTGCTGTTTTTTGCTTTATTAATGCTCCCCCTGCAAAAGTCTTTGTACCTCTCGCACAAATCAAAAACCATAAAAAAACGAGACCGAACCTTCTTGTGAAGCCTCTCTCCGGCCTCCCGCTGACCCTTTTTATAAAGTGCTATTACCTGGTCCTTCTCTGCAGTATAGCGTGCATACTGGGATTCTATGCTCTCAATTGTTTCCCTTTGAAAACCTGTTTCTGCAAGGGAATGCGCTTTCATTAGCTGTGCCCGAAAAACCTGGCGGTAATCAGACAACACCTTCAGCCAGCGTGGATCCCTGTCAATGAAATAATAAGAAACAAACCCCTTCTGGTTGGCAAGGGCAAGTTCCATGGCTTGAGCGGCTTCGAGGGCAGTCATGTTCCTTTCGATAATTCCTGTCACCAACCCGTCCATCCGGTAAGTGTACCAAACCATCACGAGCCCGCCCGAAAATGTTATGAACATAAGCGCACCAAGAGCAATAAATACCCGGACACGCAAATTCATCCATTTGAGCATCTTTCGAACTTTCAATCCGCCAGAGGCGGACAAGGGTTTGATTCCCCGCCCCTTGGGGCGGTTAAGATGGTTTCCGTTTGATACCCCGCTGCTTACGGCGGGGAAGTTCATTCTCCCGAATTTGCCTCGGTCTCTCTCAACACCATCTCTCACCGCGTGTTGCTCTCGGAAGCCAGCGCCCCGGCTAGCCCTTCCTTTTGGGGATTGCCCCATACTTCTGCCTTGCCAAGGTCCGGATCAGGCCGAGCATACCTCGAAAACAAAATCCTACCAAAGCGGCCTTTTTTATTCGAGCCCATGCAATGATAGTGCTTCCCTTACGCGAGCATCCCTGATTTTTTCCTCGTGATCACGTTTTTTCTTTACGGCTTCCTGCACCTTGGCCATCAGGTTTTCAATGTCACATGGCTTCATCAGATAGTCAAACGCTCCCAGTTTCATACCCTCGATAGCAGACTCAACGGTGGCATGGCCGGTAAGCATGATCACCTCGGTCAAAGGAAACGCCTTCCGGATTTCTCCAAGCGTTTCAATGCCGTCCATGCCCGGCATTTTGACATCGAGGATAACCACATCGGTATTGCGGTTCCTATTCAGAGTCTCCAGAGCCTCCTCGCCGCTGAAGGCAGTAATTATTTTCAGATTCCTTTTTTCCAGGCGCTTCTTCATAGCCTCCACAAAGGGAACCTCATCGTCTACAAGCATTACTAAAGGATTCATAGTATGTTCTTTCCTCCTCGATAGGAATCAGGCCTTAACCTTTGCATCACTCAAAGGCGTAGCACTTATTTCATGTTAAGACCTTAGCCGTTATCATTCATTCTAGAGCACTCATTGGTGAAGTTGAAAGCTTTTCAGCCAAGGCCTTTCTTATCCTTTCTTCCTGATCCTCTTTTCGTTTGCATGCCCCTTCCAGCTTTTCTAGCAGGGTATTCATTTCACAGGGTTTCATCAGGTAATCATATGCACCGAGCTTCATTCCCTGGATTGCCGTTTCCACGGTTCCATGGCCGGTCAACATCACAACCTCTGTTAGCGGTTTAATCTTTTTGATTTCCTTCAGTACCTCAATACCGTCCACTCCGGGCATCAGTACATCCACAATTGCCACATCGTAATTATACTCTTTTAGCTTCGCTATGGCCTGCTCGCCGCTGAAAGCGGTTGCCACATCATATCCCCTGGTCCTGAGGCGTTCCGCAAGCGTCTCGGCAAATTCTTTTTCATCGTCTACCAGGATTATCCTTTTCCTCATGCTTTTTCTCCCCCTTTTGATTAATGACTATTGGACATCAGCACCGCCCTTGCTGTTTCTGTCATACCTTCTGGGAATCCTATTACGCCATACAATACTACAAATTCCACTATCCATGTAATTGCCAGCGATATAAACCATAAAGCAAGTCCATATTTAACAAAATCAAAGGGCCTTATCATTCTGTTTCCCGTGTCTGGGTAGACACCAAGCCCGTAAACGATGGCATTATTCGGGGTGCCGACAATAAGGAAATGCGCAAAAGAGGTGGCAAAAGCCGTGGCAAGCCCGATTGCCCAGGGTTCCCCGGGAACACCACTCATAATTCCCATTGGTATGGCAATCGGTCCCAGAAGGGCGGTTGTACCTGCATCGGACATAAAATTGGTCATCAGGCCGGAAAAGGTGCTCATCCCGATCCATAATCCCAGGTCTTTCCCTAGGTTCAGGCTGTCAAGGGCGTTAAGGAAAATCTGCGCCAGCCAGAGGGCTGCACCGGATTCTTTGAGAAGCGCGCCGAGCGTTAGCGCGCCACAATACATAAACCAGGCATCCCATGATATCCCACCAAGAATCCTTTTCCAGTCCGAGATCTGAAAAACAACCGGAATAAGCAGGGCCAGCAAGGCCGGCCCCCCCAGACCGAGATCACGCCCCCCGAAAATCCACAAAAGGAGTATTAAGAGCATCATGCCAAAGGCTACTTTCTCAGCATAGCTCATGGGCCCCATCCTTTTTGTCTCTTCTTTTACGGCTACGAGCCCGGGCGTCAAATCTTTAGTTCTTACACCCTTAAACATAAAGAGCATGTAAAATGCTACTGCAAGGCCCAGTACGGGGGCCAGAGGAAGCCCGTACATCATCCACCTGCCAAAGCTCATGGGGACGTTGTAGTCGGACCAGAAGCCCATCATGATGACGTTTCTTCCGCCAGCAGCAGGGGAGCCGACACCGCCAACATTAAGTGCAAAGCAGAGCGAAAATAGAAGGAGTTTGGCCAGTTGAGGATCGTGCTCAACTGTTCCATTGCGGTTGTTGGCAGAAACCGCACCCATGTAAACCGCTGCCATAACAGGTGTCATAAAAGCCGCCATTGCATGGGCTGAGATAAAGGATCCCAGAACGGACATTGAAAGACAAAGCACGACAATGGGCATAACAAAACCCCTTGTCCAGCCCAGGATCCATGTGGCAAGCCTCTTATGAAGCCCCACATCAATGACGGTAACGCCCATTGCAAGCACACCCAGAAGAAAAAGGGGGGCGTCTCCGGCAAAGGACTCCCCGATCATTTTTTTCGGCAGCAGGTGAAAAAAATACGCGAGGGTAGGCATGAGAATCCCGACCAGCCCGATGGGAAGAGCTTCGGTGGCAAAATAGATAACTGCCATGGGAATCATACCCAGGACGAGTTTCGTCTTCCAGGCTGCATTACCCATGTCTGACGCCACGTGCCATGCAATCATTTTTTTTCCGAATCCATGTTCCGCTACCATGTCGACCATACTTTGAGGTGTTGGAACAATGAAACCGATAATGACAAAGATGCTTGCTCCAACGATCATCCAAAGCAGCTTATTTGATAGAACCCCTCTTTTCTTCTTCTTTGCATGTATAACACTGTTTTCCATCCCCCATCTCCCTTACTGAATCGCGCACTGTTTCATTCTTTCGCATAGCAACTTGAAAACATCGGTGAGTCTCAAAATGCCGACTATTTCTTTCCCTTTGGTCACAAGAAGGGACTGATGGTGGCCTATGACAAACATGTGCAGGGCTGCGCCCAGTGTGGCATCCTCTTCTATTTTTTCTCCCTCCGAGGGCCTGTACATGACATCCTTTACCCTGTTTTTCGCCACCCTGTTGCAGACTGCGTCCAGGTCTTCCTGCCAAAGGTTCTCTTTTTCCATCATTGACTTAAGAAACTCTGGACTGAGCCCGGAAAGAGATGTTGATCTGAGATCCCCTAAGAGATCATATTTCGGCTCAAGGGATCTAATCACATCCCATTGACTCAATTTTCCGACAATTCTCCTGCTGTCATCATAGACAAGAACAGCCCGGTGCACATAAGGAGACTCCTCAAAAGCCCTTTGTGCCTCTTCAAGAGCACGGATAGCATGAATGAGAAGGCTTTCCTCATGGACAGTGGCGTACTTATGAAGCGGAACCATAATATCCTTTACGAATATTTTTTTCATAGCTGGATTCTCCTTTGAAAGATTTCCAGGCTCGGATCACTTCTTCTTCCCATGCTTAAGGATTTCCTTGGCTGTATCAAAATCTCCTCCTTCTGCAAAGGCGGCGGCCGTCATGGCCCCTTCAAATTTTTTCTTGTACGCCTCCTTTATAGTAGCCAGAAGCTTTTCAAGCTCCACAGGCTTTTGCAAATACTGAAACGCCCCCAGTCTCCGCGCCTCCTCCTCGTCCTTTTTTGACCCATGCCCTGTGAGGATAATAACCTGGACTTCGGGGTAGGCCTTTCTGACCCGCCTTAAAACCTCCATTCCATCTATTCCCGGCATTTTGAGATCCAGAACCATCACATCGGGAGCCTGATTATCTACAAATTTGAGGGCTTCTTCCCCATTCAGTGCGACATCAGACTTCAGATCCCGCATTTTGATCCTCTCGGCAAGTGTCTTGATGAATTCTTCTTCGTCATCTACGAGCAAAACCTTCATCTCTTTCATTTCATCCTCCCTGTTAATTAGGTTGGTTTCTTTGCTTGCATTGCTTCCCCTAAAAGCAAAGCCTCTCTTCTCAAGCATCTTTCTTTTTTTATAGGCTTCACTGATCCGTGAAATCAAAGAATTAAGATTCAAGGGCAACGGAAAATCATCAAAAGCGCCCAGCTTCATGCCTTGTATTGAAAAAGAAAGCTGACCCGGGTTACTTATTAGAATTACCTCAGTAGTAGGATTGGCTTTCTTAACCATTTTGAGAAAATCAAGGCCTTTTCTTTTGAGTTGACTCAGTCCAATAAGCGCAACATCTATATCGTTCTTTTTAAAAACCCTTTTTACTTCTCCAGCTTTTCTAGCTTCAAAGACCCGGCAGTCTTTTCCCTCCAGATACCGGGAAAGGTGGTCATGAAGAAAGCCATCCGCCTCAATTATCAAAATGTTTATTGCCATAGGCCAGGGACAAGAACCTCAAAAAACCTGTACGCAAGCAGCCACAGAGTGTACATTAATTCATTTGATGACATTTACCCTCTATAAAGCAAACTTAATGCCAAAACTAAAAAAGGAATAATTTCAATTTATTAGAGAAAAGAAGGAAGGGCTAAAACCAGACTGGAACTATTTGATACATTTGGGGTGAGGCATTTCGAGACGTTTTGAAACATATGCTAGCTTATGGATTTGGGAAAGTAAAGCAAGATTTTGTTGGACGATTTCTCTACTCCTGCTTTTCCCCTAAGGGAATTCATTGCATTCTGTAGCTCGCCCCAGTTCTCCGAAGACATAATCACCTCCTGAGGATCCTGAACACCCAGAGACTGAGCCTTCCATTGGACTCCAACTTCATACATTTGATCTACCTTGCTGGCAGAAAGCGCGATTTCCCCTCCAGAGGGGAGGAGATTAAACAGGAGTTCGACTGACAGAAACACGGCCATTTGCAAGCGAACGGGAGCCGTGAAGATGGTCAGGGGACTTTTCTGAGGTTTAGCTTCCAACTTTACCTCATTGAGCCTTGCAAAACGCTGCGCAAGGAAAACTACCTGTTCAATCATCTCGACCAGATCCACCTCTGCTACACTCTGGTCTGTACTATGCGCAAACTTGTTAAGATGGGTCGCAATTGCCACCCCCCGATCAACCTGAGCTTGAATCCTTGACAGTGCGCTCTCCAACCTTTCACGGGGCTCCGGACGCTCATTCCTGACCAAGCATAAAATGTCCTCCATAAGGCCGCATGATTCCTTTATGATTGCCAGAACATTTCTTATTTCATGGGTAACACCCGCGGTTACCTTTCCAAAAAAGGCCACCTCTTTTAGCTCTTGCATGTATGTAGATTTCCTTTGGTGTTGATTTCGAAGTTGTGTTTCAGAGAGCGCCCCTTACCGCTTCATGAAGCTTCTTGATGAGTTCATCAATGTCCAGTGGCTTCATTAAGTAGTCAGACGCCCCTAGCCGCATCCCCTTAATCCCCTCTTGGGTACCCCCGTGCCCGGTAAGCAAAATGACAGGCAGGTCTGGGCGGTCGGCTTTGATCCTTTCCAGAACATCAAGCCCGCTGAGACCGGGCATCATCACGTCTAGTACTACTGCATCCGGAACTGATGTTTCTATGATTTCCAGTGCGGCTTCTCCGCCCATGGCTATATCAGTATCAATTCCTCGTAGTTTCAGTCTCTCCCCCAAAGTTGTTACAAATTCCTGTTCATCATCTACGAGCAAAACTTTCATTCCGGCCATCTCGTCTATCCCCCAACCTGTTGCTGTGCCTTCTTGGGCAAGTAAACCGTAAAGGTTGTACCTTCAGACTCCTTGCTTTGCACCTTGATGTCCCCACCCAGTTTCTTGACTATTCCGTAGGTGATCGGCAGCCCCAGCCCTGTACCGTATCCCCTTTTTGTTGTGAAAAACGGCTCGAAAATATGCCTCATTGTCTCTCCGCTCATCCCGCAACCGTTGTCCATGATCGACACGGCAACCGTATCTATGTCTTCTTCCCAGGTTGTGATGACAATCTCCCCTCCATCATCCACGGCTGCCATAGCATTTGTCAAGATATTCAGAAAAACCTGTTGAAGCTGCCCTCGATCAGAGAAAATCCGGGGCAGATCTGAAGCGAAATGAAGACTGACGTTTATGTTGCGGTATGAAGCTTCCCGGGCCAGGAAACCAAGCACCTCCTGCAAGAGCCCATTTAAGTCCAATTCCTCCAGCTGCACGTCCATTCGCCTAGCAAACCCCAGCAGCCTGTGGGTCACTGTTTTGCATCTTTGGACCGATGAAATAATCGAGCTGAGAAGTTCTAAGAATTTTTCTTTTTGTTCAAATTCCGTGGAATATTGCACAATGTCTTTCATCAAGCCGGCTTTTTCATTGATGATAGCCATCGGGTTGTTGACTTCATGCGCGACACCTGCAGCCAGCCTCCCTATGGATGACAGCTTGTTAGAATGCTCTAACTCTCTAAGAGCAATCTCCCGGCGTTCATCAGCGTCGCGCATCCTTTTAACCATAGAGGCCGTAAGCCTCAGAACCAGTACCATTATAGCAGCGACCCCGCCGACAAATATGAGAAACATTTCGCTCTTAAGGGTATACCAGGATTTTAGCAGTCCAGAGCTTCTCTTTACCACTACGAGGGTATACGCCGGATGCCTGAGATGGCTGCCCGCGATAAGCACTTCCTGCCCTCCTGGATCTACCTCTTGTTTCACGAAGGTACCATAAATACCCACAGGAACAGCCAATGCACATCGTTCTAAAACCTTGCCATAGTATTTTGAGGAAGTTTGGAGCACACCTTTGTCGTTTACCAGAAATGCATCGGTTTCAGGGTCCAGACCCATTGATGCAATAAGGTTGTCGAATCGCTCGGTATCAATCGTGGCGCGCAGGACCCAGAAACTGCCGTCCTCAGAGAAACGCTGAACGGCGAGGGCCACGTGGGGAAATTTACGGTACCCCAAAAACACATCGCTTATATAGACTCCCCTTACCATCACCTCATGAAGCCACGCCTGTTGCAAATAACTTTTCCCCAGCAGTTCGTAAGGACCTGCATAGCTTATCTGGGTGCCGCTCTGATCAATTAATCCCAGGTCTACAAATCCCCCGAACTCCTTTTTCAAGACCCGAAAAATACGATTTAATGTTTTTTCATCCGAAAGCTGGTCAAAAGAATATGCGGAGGCAACAAAACGCACGGTAGAAAGGCGCTCCTCCAAAAACAGGCTAAATGAATGCCTAGTCTTGCTGACGAGCATCTTCAGGGGTTCGACTATTTCCCTCTTGAGAGCCTTCCGGTACTCGTAGTAATTGATCACTGCCATAGAGGTTAGCGGTACAATAGTAACGAACAGCATAAGAATAGATATGTTTCTTCTCAGCGTCCTGTACCGCTGCGGCGAGCTACCGTCCTCCGGCAGACTTGCAAACCCCAAAATTTTGTCGCGCAACCCGGTCCTGAATCCCACTTTACCTCTCTTCAGGTTTCCTTAGAAGGATAGCCCCGCTTTCCAGCTTCCTTTTCACAAATTTTTCCAGTGCAAGCTTCCAAGGTCCAATGACGGAGTCAAAAACTTGGACATTTTTCCATGTGAGATAGTCGTAGTGTTCCTGCTCTATTCCTCCGCATATAACAACCTCAACTCCTTGAGATAATATAAAATGACAAAGGCTTTCAGCTGAAGCCCCTGGTAGAACTATCACTTTCTTATCAATAATCTCCTCATCATTGAAACCCGCAATAACTACCTCAGTTGCCAGGTCAAATCGGGGAGCTATATCGTCCCTATAAACAGGTATGAGTATTTTCTTAGCCACAGGCGGAGGCACCATCAATGATTCATTCTTGTATTGCGTGGAAGACAAGGATAAGATGGGATGCTTGATCAGCATTGCCTTCCATGCTATTTTTTGTTTAAGCTTCGGTGCCAATGAAAGCAAAAACGAAGCTTACCTAAACTATAAAGACTCCCTAGATTATAAAATGTACCATAATGCTACATATCAAGACAAGCATTTCATCAATCAATACCATATTGTTTCATTTTTCTCCACAGAGTGCTTCTTCCCCATCCTAAGAGCTCAGCAGCCTTTATGCGCCTACCCTTCGCTTTTACGAGCGCCTGAAGAATAAGTCTCTTTTCCATTGAGGACCAGGTTTCCATTTCTTCCCTGTCTGCAAGGTCCTCTGAGGATGTTTCCGGTTGAAAGGGGACTTCTGGCTTAGCGAGGTAAGGGGTTGAAGGCTCCTTCATATCGCTCAGGTAAGCCGGAAGATGCTTCGGGAGAATCTTACTGCCTTCGCATATGGTTACCGCGTACTCCACAATGTTTCTCAACTCGCGAACATTTCCCGGATAATAATACTCCTGCAAAAGGTCGAACGTTCTGGATGAAAAACCTTTGATATTTTTCCTTAGTTTCCTCTTGAATACGTTAAGAAAATGATCAAGGAGCATGCGTATGTCGCCGCCCCGTTCCCTTAAGGGGGGCAGGTGAATACGGACTACATTAAGCCTAAACAAAAGGTCTTCCCTGAATGTTCCCTCCTTGACCATTTGTTCCAAGTTGCGGTGTGTAGCAGCAATTACCCTCACATCAGCATGGAATCCTTTCGTACTTCCCAAGGGATAAACAATCTTGTCATCCAAGAAAGTAAGGAGCTTTACCTGAAGAGAAACAGGAAGATCACCAATTTCAGTAAGATAAAGCGTGCCGTTGTGAGCTAAACGAAAGCGACCGGGTTTATTTTCTGTGGCGCCGGTAAAAGCCCCCCTTTTGTGGCCGAAAATTTCCGACTCAAGTAAGGTCTCGGGCAAAGCCCCACAATTAACCTTTATGAAAGGGCCTTGAGCCCGATTGGAAGCCCGATGAATTGCCTCTGCCACAAGATCCTTTCCTGTCCCGGTCTCGCCTGTAATCAGCACCGATGAGTTACTCTCTGCAAGAAAGGGGAGAAGTTGAAAAATCTTTTCCATCTGAGGGCTTCTGCCTATGAGTTGCCCAAAACTATACGCGCGGTTCTCCGTTTCCCCTGGCTTGTGTAAGGATCTTAGGTCTTCAACAATCACCAGATAGCCTAAGGCCTTTTGTGGTGTGTGTTTTATTGCGCTAGAGGTAATTCTAACCGGCACCAACTCCCGCTCCCATGTGATTATATCACTAGTAGAAGATACTGATTCAGATTCTTTCTTTGGATTCAGGAACGGGCAATTTTCAAAGCATAACCTACTTCTAAGCACATACAAACAGGGCAAGCCCATAACCTTTGACCGGGAAACCCCTAGAAGCACCTCAAGTACCTGGTTCATAAGTAAAATACGGCGCTCCTGGTCCAGCACAATTATTCCCACAGGAATTTCATCTAGGATGGAATTAAGGTCAACGGAGATATTGTGAAAAAGTCCTTCAATTCGAGCTAGTGTTATCTTTCTCAACGCACACTCTAACCTGCTTTCACAATTTTGATTATCAGAATATACTAAAAGAAAGAAATATTCGAGTTTTTATTGATATACTAAAGTTAGGCTCATTTCATGTTTCATGGTTTGCTCTAGCTATCCTAAAAGACTTTTTTGGGGGTAAGGCAAAGAGGGTAATTCGGCCAAGTACCACTGGTGCGAGGTCTCTGTCCTCACACGAGGAATAGGCTTGCATTTCTTACTGGAAAGCCTATGATTAATGAGCAAGGGTTAAGGGATGGTAATATTCTCCTCAGAATTTCTGGGACAGGGGAGTCCTCATGCTGACCGAGAAAGGCGTTATTGAAAAGGCATCTTCAAGAAAAGCCGTGGTTCGGGTTCAAAGAAGCTCTGCTTGCGATTCATGCGAGTCCCGTCAGGCGTGCGAAGTGAGAAATAAAGATATGTTGGTAGAAGTTACCAATTCTCTTGACGCAAAGCCTGGAGACACGGTTGAAATCAGCGTGCCGGCAGGTTCTCTTCTCCGGTTCTCTCTTCTTGTTTATTTCTTGCCCGTGCTTGCCCTCATCGCCGGAGCCCTGGCCGGAGGAGCCTGGAGTCACTCGCTTAAGATCAACCCCACACTGGCTTCTGTAATTTGCGGAGCCCTGGCCATGAGTATCAGCTTTCTTGTTCTGAGGGCAGTTGATCGCTCAGTGGGAAAGAGAAAAGATATTGCCCCGCGTATGACAAGAATTCTTCTCAATGCAAGCTCTTCTCAACACGGCGATAACAAATAAGCCCGCATTGAAGACACCGATTTGCTTCCCGAAGCGCCTGATCCTCCGTATATCCTAATGCGATTTCCGCATCCGGATTGGCAAGTTGCTCTTCGGCGGGCCTCTCTGGCATCTTCTCACGGGGAGCCTCTGGAACAGGCTCAAGTTTGTCCAAACTTAGAACCTGCGTATTTTTCCTTATCATATGTTCAGGAGCTTTCACTTCCTCCCCGGTCAGGTAGTGCTGGATTGAACTGGCTCCTCTTCGTCCAGCCCCTATGGCTTCCACCACTGCCTCGTAGTCGCTGATTGGCTCACCGGGCCTGAAAATGCCGACATCCTGTTCTGCGAATGGACTTGGATACGGCACAAGCGTTTCCCACGGAACCGGGCTTTGGATTTCTGCTCCTTCCTCCCCTTCTCCTACCCGGGGCACATAAATCAGCTCAGGAAATCGGCCGGCTCCTGTGAGCAAAGAATCAATCTCAATAGTTTGCTTTTGCTCTTCATCTGCAACATAGCTTATCTCCACAGAATTGAGGCTTGATCCTTCTCCCACCATCTTTGTCAGCGCTGCCTCGAAATGGAATTCTATCCCCTGCTGTTCCGCTTTCCTTATTTCGTCCTCAGAAAAAGGGGAATGTTCTATAGTATTTCGAAAAACCAAATGGACACTTTTGCCGCCTTGCTCCAGGCAAATCCTTGACGCTTCAAGGGCAGATTTTCCACCTTCAACAATCATCACATGCTCCCCGACATCTAGTTTTGTCCCTCCGCGCTGAGCAAGCAAGAAATCAACTAAAAGACCTACTCCCGGCAAAACGCGCAGCGCTTCATCATGGTCTTTTCCCAACAAGCGGGCATCCCATCCTCCGGTTGCTATGAAAACAGCGAGATATCCTTGTTTCAGTAAAGAGTCCATAGTGAAATCACGTCCCAATTTCTTGTTGGTCACTGCCTGAACACCCGCCTCAAGGATTCCGTTTATCTCGTAGTCCAGCACATCCCAGGGAAGCCTGTTTTGTGGTATTCCGCTCCTGAGCAGGCCGCCCAGGTAAGGCGCGCCCTCATAGACGGTTGCCTCATGGCCTAGACGATTGAGAAAATAAGCGGCCGTGAGCCCTTCTGCGCCCCCTCCTACCACTGCTATACGCTTTCCGGTTTCTGGTGCCCTGGGTACCTGAACCCTCTCTCCTGATTTCATCTCGAAGTCTGCAGCAAAACGCTTGAGATGATTTATTGCCACAGGCTCATCCACAAGGTTGCGCCTGCAAACGTACTCGCATGGATGCACGCAGATTCGGCCGCAAACAAGGGGAAACGGGTTCGTTTCCTTAATGATCCTTACAGCCTCCAGGTAGTTTCCTTCCCTTATTTCACGGATATAGGCCGGTATGTTTATTCCAGCAGGACAACTCCTCTGGCACGGTGCCGTACAATCGTCTGTCGTATACTCCTTCTGAATGCGCCTCGAATTGGAAGTGAGCGTAATTATGTGCCTGGGGCACACCCTTTCACATGTGCCGCATCCTGTACAGAGATCAGGATCAACCACTGGAAGATTATCAGGCCCCATTGAGAGAGCATCAAACGGGCACGCCCTAACGCATGTGCCCAGTCCAAGGCACCCGATAGGGCAAACCTTCGATCCTCCGTTCAATAAAACAGCCGCCCTGCAATCCCTTACGCCGTCGTAGAGGTACTTGAGGTCTGCATCCTGGTACCCGTAGCTGCAACCAGGCGCCGCGATATCAGGTTCGCGGGCTTCAACTTTCACGCCCAGTATAGCAGCTATCTCCTCAGCTATGTCAGGCCCGCCTGCCACGCACGAGGAAGGAGAAGATTTTCCCGCCACAATGGCTGCAGCATTGGCGCTGCACCCGGGATATCCGCATCCACCGCAATTGGCTCCAGGGAGCGCTTCTTCCACGGCCTCAATTTTCGGGTCAACGTAAACGTAGAAGATCTTGGATGCCACTGCGAGTCCCGCACCGCAGAGAACACCCAGTACCCCCATGATCAAAAGTCCTTCTATCATTTAAAGCCTCCTGAACAACAATCCGTACCTCGGGGATCAAATTCCGGTAATCGCTACGCCATTCCCCTGAAGGCGACAAATGCTAAAGACATCATTCCAGCCGTCACCAGCCCTATCGAAGTATCCTGAAGCGGTTTCGGCACTCTTGCAAGCAGGATTCGCTCGCGCACTCCTGCAAAGAGAACAAGAGCAAGGCCGAACCCCACCGCATAGCTAAAGGATGAAACAAGAGTCTGGGCAAAAGTGTAGTCTTCCTTGATATTGATAAGGCACACACCCATGACCGCGCAATTGGTCGTGATCAGGGGCAGAAAAATCCCTAGGCCTGCATAAAGTGCAGGAACACTCTTCTTCAAAAATAACTCAACAAACTGCACGAGGGAGGCTATCACCAGGATAAACGAGACCGTTCTGAGAAATTCGAAGCCGAAAGGCTTGAGAAGCACTGCCTCGACTATCCACGTTATTGCCCCGGCCAGGGTCAGTACAAACACGACCGCCATTGCCATGCCCACAGCAGTTTCCATCTTCTTGGACGTACCCAGAAATGGGCAGTTCCCAAGATACTGCATCAACAGGATGTTGTTTACGAAAATGCAACTTATAAAGAGCAAAATGTAATCACCCATTTATCTTCTCCTCAAGAAAGTGTCCTTTACTCCGTAGGAATGCCCCGTGCGAAATTCCACAGGGTTTACTTTGGTTTCATTATTTCTTTTTGCCCAGCATGTTCATGATACAAAGCATCAAGCCCAGTGCCACAAAAGCGCCGGGCGCTTCCACAAGAAACGAGAAAGGCTGAAACGACGGTCCAAAAACAGGAGCATGGTTAAAAGTACCTTCTCCAAGAACCTCACGAAAAATAGAAAGCGCAGTCAGGGAAAGGGTAAATCCAATGCCGATTCCCAACCCATCTGCCAAGGAAGCGATAACTCCGTTTTTTGACGCAAATGCCTCAGCACGGCCGAGAACAATACAATTCACCACAATGAGGGGGATAAAAATACCCAACTGGAGGAACAGCGAATACGCATAAGCCTGCATCACCAATTCCACCACGGTCACAAAGCTGGCAATCACCACAATGAAACAGGCGATCCTCACCTCCTTTGGTATCACTTTTCTTAGCAGGGATATCACGATATTGGAGCAAACCAGAACAAAAGTTAGGGCAATGCCCATCCCGACCCCGTTATCCACGCTCTTGGTTACAGCTAAAGTGGGACAGAGCCCCAGAACAAGTCTAAAGGGAGGGATCTCAGCCCACAGTCCCTTCTTGAATTCCTGAAAAGCGCTCTTTGCCATGTGCCACCCTCTCCTGTGAACTTAGCTTTTTATCTTTTGTAAAATTTCGGGCTTCAACCTCAGGTAAATCTTGCCTGCAGATGCGACGGCGCTACACACTCCTCTTGACGAGTAAGTTGCGCCGCTTACTGCATCAATCTGCCCCCCGTCAGCTCTCACTTTAAAGGGCTCTCTGATTGACTTTCCCTTAAACTGGGCGCTAAAGCTCGGCTCTGTTTTTACCCTGGCTCCCACACCAGGAGTCTCGCTGTGAGTCGTAACGCCGATGCCCACGATCTTATCGTTGCGCAGGTCTATTCCAACAAGCACACCGATATTCCCCCCAAAGCCTTTGCCAAATGATTCGAGCGCCACTATATCCCGCTTTCCGTTGAACACTCCTACAAAAAACGTCCTTTCCTCCTTGCCGTCCTTAATCTTGAAGCGGTCGGCCAGTGGATCGTTTGAACAACCCTTCATTATCTTTTTAAGCACCGGACCCTTGACGAATTTGAGCTGCTGGTACTCAATTCGCTCCCCTGTCATGCTCTTTACAGCAGCCAAGAGCCCGCCTGAAAATGCTGCAAAAATAACGACAACAACAAACAGCCTAAGCATTTTACGCATGTTCAACCCTCCTTCCAAGCGCTCTTGGTCGGATCTTGTCAATAAGTGGATTAGCAATGTTCATCATGAGAATTGCGAAGACCGAACCATCCGCAAATGCTCCTATGTTCCTGATGAGAACTGTCAAAATACCCCCACATGCCCCGTAAACAAGCATGGGAACAAAGTTAACCGGCGAAGAAGAATCTTCGGTTGCAAGGAAAAAAGCACCTATCAGGGTGTATCCTGTCAATAAGTGAAATACCGGGTTTGCATACCTGGCCGGATCAGCCAGATTGAAAAAAAGAGCAGTCAGAAAGATACCCGCCAGAAAAGAAGCAGAGATCTCCCAGCGAATATATCCTCTCAAGATCAAATAAACACCGCCCACTACAAGCCCAAGGCCAAATGTGGCCCCAAGCCCCCCTGACTGGCGGCCCATGAACAAACCTGACAGGGTGTAGTTCACCAGTGAGTCAGTTCCAAAATGCTTGACTGCGCCAAGGGGGTATACCATGTAAAAGCCCAGGTCATAGTTGGCAAGTGCCCCATCAAAATTAAACAGGCTCTTCCAGGAAAGCATGAGAATCGCAAGTGCAACAAGGGTGGGATTAAGGGGATTACACCCAAGCCCACCGTAAATCTGCTTGCCCACGATGATTGCCACAAAAGTGCCCACAGCAACCGCCCACCACGGAGTTGTAGCAGGCAACAGCATGGAAAAAAGAAGGCCTATTACTGCAGCATTCCCATCCCCTATGCTGATTGGCCTCTTGGTCACGTAATTCATAAGGAATTCCCAGATCATTGCGCATGACACCGAAAGGGCCACAACCCTTAGAGCTGGGACCCCGTATTGATAGATGCCCATAATAAGGGCGGGAAGCACTGCCAGCATGATGTGGTAACTTTTTGCGCTTATGCTGCTCCCATTGTGCCAGTAAGGGGCATGAGAGCTAGTCAGTAGCTTCTGATTCAACATTGACTTCCTCCGCACTCTTTATCTTGGCGAATTCATATTTACCCAGCATTATATAGTGGAATAGCGGGATCCTGGCTATGCAAACATAACTGCAGAGCCCGCACTCTATGCAAGAAAGGAGATCGTAACGACTGGCCGCTTCTTCATAGAGCCCGTTTTGGAGCAAACGAACAAGCATATTAACCGGTACTTTGGCAGGGCAGGCTCTAACGCACTCCCCGCAGTTGACACATTGTAGATCAGAGCTCCTAACAATGTGTTCCCTGTCCTGAACCATAATGGCATCCGTTCCGTAAGAGATAGGGGTATCTTCAGAGTATATGGCTTCCCCTGTCATCGGACCGCCAAATATGAGCCTGTCTCCATGAGCCAGCTCAATACCAAAAGCATTCAAAATATCTTTTGCAGGCGTTCCGATCCGTGCCTTGAGATTCAAACAAGAACCATCCTTCTTGATAAGAGTGATTACCTTGTCAACAGGTAATCTTCTGCTTTTATAAGCCAAGGCAAGGGCAACAACTGCCTCCGCATTAATAAAGCCCAGCCCCACGGCTTCACAAGTTTCACCGGCAGGCACCTCCCTTCCGAAAACATTCTTGACAACCATTTTGGGCAGCGTGGCGGGATAGACAGGCTTAATCTCGATAACATAGACATCCTCCGCTTCAATCTGCACATCCATCCCCTCTGGAACAAGAACGACCACCCTTTTTATCCCGGAAATGGCCCTCAATATCTCTACTCCTTGCTTTAGGCTTTCAAACTCACTCTTTAAAATGCTTTGATTCGTTGTAACCAGAAGGTCTTTGTCAGTGCAATTGACGACAAGGGCTTCCAGTGGAGGCTCCTTATTAATAAGCGAGGCGAACACTGGCTCACCCGGAAGCGATTTAAAGAATCTCAGGGCCTCTCGCCTGCTCATGCTTGGCCCGCTTCTCTCGAATTCCCCGTCCCACTGCTCTTCTCCTTCTGCGTCAATGGAAATGGATGTATAAGGCTCTTCGAGATAGCCGGTGTAAGAAGAAATGTTGCTTATCAGTCCTGTTGCCGTTGAAATGAAGTAATCCTGCTTGTCCTCAGTCAGGATCAGCCTCTCCCCCGTTTTCACGCGATCTCCCACCTTGACAAGCAGGTTCCCATTTTCTGCGTAAGCTCCCCTCACAAGCAGCACGATCCGGGACGGCAGCGCCACTTCTGCTAAGGAACCCGCCTTGAGCATTTCAATCGGGGGGTAATTAAGCCTGGGTTTTCCCAGGCCCAAAAATGGTCTTGTTATCATCTTCTCCTCCAGTTCATTGCGGAAGTATCCTCACACCTTCTCAAACCTTCACCGGCAGCCTTCCTACAGCGCGTGACACGCTGAACATTTCACGGGACCGCTTCCTCCTTCTTCATGGCATGCCCTGCACTGAGCATGGAATGCATCTTCCTTTGTCACTTTGCTTTTGGCCGTGTGACATTCCGTGCATGCTGTAGGCTTTTGTCCTTGCTCTTCCAGGTCATGGTGGCAGTCCGTACATGCAAAACCATACCCCTCTTCAGAGGCATGCTGTTTATGATCAAAGAGAACATTTCCCGCCGTGCTCTTAAATAGAATCCTGACCGGCTCCTCAGGTGCCCTGTAAGGAAACGCTGCATAACAGACAACACCCACGACAAAAAGTATAACTAGCAAAGTGTATGCAACCTTTTTCTGTTTTTTTTCATCCATCTTGAATTTCCTTCGCTGAATTATGCACGTGCTTAGCCGGGCACGTCCCTTAGCACAATACTTATCTTTTTACAAGGCCATAAAACCCCCCTGATTCACCATCAACGCACCATAACAGGATTGAGAAGCTCAAGAGGGGTTCCAATCACTCAAGTTTCACATCACACCTCAGGCACCGGGCACATTCCTTCTTGGCTGTCTCCTCATCAAAGCCAAGCTCTACCTCATTAAAGTTCTTGATCCTTTCTTGTGCGGGCAGCTTTGGCATCTCCGCTCTAGCTTGTTTTACAATCTCTTGCGGCACCTCCATTGTGACTTCAATTTTGGGGAGGTGTTCTACGTAGGGTTTATCGCCCCGTTTCCTTGAAAGGTACCTATCTATTTCAAAAGCCGCTCTTTTGCCGTGTGCAAGTGCATCCACAACACGTGCAGGACCGGTGACCGCATCACCTCCAGCGAAAACACCGGGAATATTTGTTGCAAGAGAGTGCCGCTCTGCAATGATTCTGCCCCTTGAGGTGGCCACCGAAGCCCCGAAGCCCAGGTCAGGGGCTTGACCTATGGCGGAAAAGATGGTGTCGTATTCATCCCTCACCACGCGTCCCTCAATAGGCACCGGCCTTCTTCGGCCGCTGGCGTCAAAGTCCTTCAACTCGCACTCATCGAGCTCCAGAAGGAGTTTGCCGTTTTTCTTAGTGATTGACTTAGGAGCAAGAAGTTCTCTTAGATTAATCCCTTCCTCCAGGGCGTCTTCAATTTCTTCCTCGTAGGCCGGCATGTCTTTTCGCTCCCGCCTATAGAGAATGTTTACGTCCGCCCCCATCCTTCTGCAAGTTCTGGCTACATCTATTGCTACATTCCCACCACCTATCACGGCTACTTTCTTCCCCACATCAGGCGCTGTTCCAAGTTCCGCTTCCCTCAGGAACTCAGCACCCCCCAAGACCCCAGGCAGTTCCTCGCCGGGTATCCTCAACGCGAGGCTCTTATGGGCACCAATGGCTATGAATATGGCGTCATGGCTTTCTTCCAACTCAGCCATTTGAATGTCCCGGCCCACCTTCATATTGTTTTGAACTTCCACGCCAGCTTTTAGAATAAGATCAATCTCTTCATCAAGAATGTCCCTGGGTAGGCGATAGGAAGGTATCCCGTAACGAAGCATTCCTCCCAGTTTCGGAAGTTCTTCGAAAATCGTAGGCTTGTAGCCCATCAAAGCCAGATAGTAAGCTGCGGCGAGCCCCCCGGGCCCGCCGCCGATTATAGCCACCTTCTCGTTCTTGGCCTCCGCCTTTCTGGGAGTAACAACCACGCCCTTTGCTCTCGCCATGTCCGCTGCAAAGCGCTTTATCTTTGGGATGGCGAGCGCTTCGTCGGTTTGACCCCTGAGGCAAACGTCCATGCAAGGGTGAGTACAAACACGCCCGCATACGCCGGGCAGAGGATTGGTCTGGTATATCAGCTTAAAGGCGTCTTCATAGCGTCCTTCCTTCACGAGGGATAGATAACCGGGGACATCCTGCCCCAGCGGGCAGGCATTTATGCACTTTGCCTTGAAAAGCTCGGCGCACACTCCCGCTTCGCAGTGCTTTTCAATAATGTGATCCTCGTACTCCTGGCGAAAATACTTCAGGGTGGAAAGAACCGGGTTTGGAGCGGTTTGGCCAAGTCCGCACAGAGACCCCTCCTTAATGAATTCACACAATTCTTCCAAATCATCAAGATCTTTCAATTCACCCCGACCTTCGGTGATTTTATCCAGTATCCTGAGCAACTGTTTTGTCCCTTCCCTGCACGGCGTGCACTTGCCGCAGGACTCCTCCTGGCAGAAATCAATAAAAAAACGTGCCATATCAACCATGCACGTTGTTTCATCCATGACAATCATGCCGCCGGAACCCATTATGGCACCCACCTTTGAAATAGCCTCATAATCTGTAGGTGTATCCAGCAGGTGAGCAGGCACGCATCCGCCTGAAGGACCTCCAAGCTGAACAGCCTTGAATTTCTTGTTATCAGGGATGCCACCGCCAATTTCATATACTATCGTCTTCATGCTCGTGCCCATTGGCACTTCCACAAGCCCAATGTTATTTACCTTGCCGGTTAGCGCAAATACCTTTGTCCCCTTACTGCCTTCCGTTCCTATGCTGGCATACCAGTCGCCGCCTTTCATAATGATCTGGGCAATGTTTGCAAGGGTTTCCACGTTGTTCAAAACGCTCGGTTTCTTCCACAGCCCCTGTTGGGCGGGAAACGGAGGCCGCGGCCTGGGCATTCCCCTCTTGCCTTCAATTGAGTGCATGAGGGCAGTTTCTTCCCCGCACACAAAAGCACCTGCACCCTGGTAGATTTCCAGGTCAAAATCAAACCCGCTCTCAAGAATATCCTTTCCGAGAAGTCCGTATTCTCTAGCCTGGTTAATTGCAATAGTGAGTCTTTTAATGGCCAGTGGGTACTCAGCCCTGCAATATATGTAGCCCTGGTGGGCTCCTATTGCCTTTGCGGCAATGATCATTCCCTCCAGGACCGCATGAGGATCCGCTTCCAGAACACTCCTATCCATAAATGCACCCGGGTCTCCCTCATCAGCATTACACAGCACATATTTGATATCCCCTTGCGCGTTGCGGGCAAACTCCCACTTCACCCCCGTGGGAAATCCCGCGCCCCCGCGACCTCTCAGGCCAGATTTTTTCACCTCCTCGATAATTTCTTCCGGGGACATCTCAAGGAGCGCCTTACTTGTCCCCATGTATCCGTCACGGGCAATGTATTCGTCAATATTTTCAGGATCTATCACTCCCCTATTTTTCAGAACAATCAACTGTTGTTTTGCATAAAAAGGTATGTCGTGCATTCCGGGTATTGTCTCAGCAGAAGCAGGCTCCTTGTAGAAAAGCCTCTCTACAGGTCTCCCTTTGAGGAAGTGTTCTTCCACAAGATAAGGAATATCTTCTTCCTTCAGCTTCTGGTAAAATATACCTTCCGGCTGAACGATCATTACCGGCCCCTGCGCGCAAAAACCGTTACAGCCTGTTTCAATTATCCTGATTTCATTTTCCAGCTTATGCCGCTTGAGTTCCTGTTTCAGAATTTCCTTTATTTTCTCGCTCCCCGATGCGTGGCATGCACTACCACCGCAAAGAAGCAAGTCCATCCTGTATGTAGCCATTCTAAAGCCTCCTCGTTGTTATACCGGAGTGTTTCCTGTTTTCGTTCCAGTGCCTACGCCGGGACCTTGCTGGTCGAAAGGCTTGATCCGGGTACCTGAGGAACCGGCAGCCAGTACCTTCTGCACTTACTCGCCCCTGGCAAGTGCGAAATCCGTTTGCACCTCTCCCAGCAGTACATGCCGTTTGAAAACCTGGCGCATCTTGTTTCTATCCATATGCTGGTAAATAATAGGCTCCTGCCCTGCTATCTCAACGGTCACATTAGGTTCGCTGCTGCACATGCCCATACACCCGGAGGTAACAACCTTGATATCTTGCCTGTCTGTTTCAGCCATCTCCTCAAGCAAAGCATCCATGACCTCCCTGGCTCCGGCCGCAATACCGCAGGTTCCCATATGCACGGTTATCTTAGCTGTAGTCTCCCCTTCTCTGAGGGCTGTTTTTTTCTTTGCACTGTCTCTAATCTTTTTTAAATCCTCAATCGTCAATTTGGGCATCTTAGCTCCCTCCCACCTATGTGATAATAAGGATTAATCACCAAGGACAACACGGCCTTCTGCTGTTTCCAGGAAACCCAAGGCGACTCGCATTACCCTTCTGATCTGAGTTCAGAAAGAGATTCTCGGATCAAATCTCCAAGGTATTTGATCACCCCGGGATTGTTAATTGGTAAATCACCCAGTTTCTCTTTTACCTGCCTGGTATCAAGTCGAAACTCCCTTCCGTCCACCCTGTGGGTGTAAATAAAATCCACGCCGGGATTCCCCATGATAAGGGAGCTCAGAGAGCTTGCCATATCGCCAAGGGGCGCAAGATCAATGTGGTCCAGTCTAAAGGAAGCAAAAACGGTTGTTCCTTCACTTTCCTTAG
>Ga0180301_10000651_pt1 | contig 26870 bp, 24 predicted proteins | sample GuaBasSediGuay16_FD_121797 | JGI IMG/M metagenome (GOLD analysis project Ga0180301, IMG submission 121797) | Subseafloor sediment microbial communities from Guaymas Basin, Gulf of California, Mexico - Guay16, Core 4569-2, 12-15 cm | ecosystem: Environmental > Aquatic > Marine > Hydrothermal... | reverse complement strand
TGAAACTAACGTAAAGAGAAAAACCCAGGGGGAAAGCTACTATAAAAAGTATGATAAGAAGTGAAGGAGATAAAAGGGAGAGAACTAAAAGTTTTTCTTTAGACTTTGCCATATAATTTTCTCTTTCCCTTTTAAAGCCCCCGCCACTGGTTCAATTTATCCAGTGACGGGGATTCTTTTCTCTTTACCTATAGTACCCGCTCTTAGCCATGAGCTCCTCAACCTTTCTGGCAGCATCGTCCAGAGCTTTCTTTACTGGCTTTTCTCCAAGAATAGCAGCCTGAAGCTGAGGATAGAGGATGTTGGAAATGGATGGCCACTCAGGAATAAGAGGAGGAGTTACAATTTCATCATTCTCAAGAGCATATTTGTAGATCTTGTAGAAATTGAGTTTTCTCGCATCCTTGGTGGTTTTTAAAACATAATCCCATACGGATTTTCTAACAGCACCAAAACCTAATTCCGCCTCAAATTTACCGGCAGCCTCAGAGGTGAGGAACTTAATCAGAGAAACAGCAGCCTCTTTGTGCTTACTTGATTTTAAAACGGAAAAGGAGTGAGCTCCAGACCAGTGAACACGAATTCCTGCATCTCCTTTTGGCATAAGGGAATATCCAAAGGTCTTTGCTACCTTTGAGCTTTTGGGATCATCATACCAGGGATACCATCCTCCCCAGTCAAGATGGAAGGCAATTTTCCCTTGAGCAAAATTTTTGGCCACATCATCCCATACGTAATTTACCACACCTGGAGGAACAAGTCCATTTTGATAGAGTCTCTTAAGGTAATTTAATGTCTTAACCCCAATAGGAGAGTTAAAAACAGGCCTCCAGTGACTGTCCAATAAACGCCCTCCATTGGAAAGAAGCATCTCATAGAAACGTCCGGAGAAAGCTTCCTCCTTCCCGGTAAATTGAGTTCCATATACTGCGGGGGGATTGTTCAAAAACTCTGCTATATCATAGGCCTGATCCCAGGTCTTTGGTGGTGCAAGATCATAGCCGTATTTTTCTCTAAAGACTTTCTTCTTAGCGGGATCATTGAAAAGGTCAGCTCTGTAGTATATGTTGCTTATATCTATATGCCTTGGAATCTGAATTAACCTGCCATCTATATAACAGATTTTGAGAACGCTGGGGAGAAAATCGGAAAGCTCTTTTTTATTAAAGTAAGGTTTCAAATCCAGAAGAACACCAAATTTGTCGTATTGAGGGGCAAAACTTGTATGATTGGTCATAATATCATAATCTGCAGCTCCGGCGGCAAAATCAAGCTTAAACTTTTTATCAAGTTCAAAATGGCTCATTTTAGCTACAATTATTACTTTAGCCCCGGTAAGCTTTTCCCATTTAGGGATAAGCTCCTCGTAAAGTTTTTCGTAGTTTCCCCCACCTATCAAAGCTGCCTTAATGGTAACTCCTTCAAAGGGTTTTTTTGCCCAGGCTACCATCTCCAAGCTCAAAGAAAGAAAAGTAGCGACCAGCGTAAATACCCAGATTTTTTTAAATTTTAACATCTTTTCCTCCTTTTATTTTTTGTCATTTTCTGAAATTAATTTTACAGCATCACCTCCTTATCTTTCATTTTGTGCCTTTCATAAAACTCTGAAAGGCTTACCTGCTCTTACTTTCAGTTGTCTACCTTTTAGACTTCGCCTCCACTTCATCTAATTCTTATTAGATGAGCATTTCGGAGGTTAAGTTTTTCAGAATCTTTAAAGTTTTAGCCTCCTTTGAGAGGGTGGAGGTGAATTTTTTCTTCTCTTTTATTTTGTAAAAGGCTATTTCATTTTTTCTCTTTTTTGACGCTGTTGATAAGCTTTAATATATCTTATAGCGTATCTATCACGACCCAGTAGTAAATCAGTGGCTAAAACAGCTGGGCGAACCTTAGCTACATCTACAATTGGACAGGTAACTCCCATACAAATCGCAACACTTATAAAAGCATTGTTAATTATACTGCGATCGGGTAAACCAAAGGAAATATTACTTGCTCCAATTGTTAAATTCACTCCCAACTCCTCTTTAACTCTCCTGATAGACTCAATAACAACCATACCAGCTCTCTCATTTGCACCCACCGACAGAGTTAAGCAATCAATTATAACATCCTCACGAGGAATACCCATTTTCTCAGCTCTTTTTACAATTTTATGAGCAATGGCTACTCTTTTGTCCACATCATCCGGTATACCTTCATCATCCATCGTAAGCCCAATAACTGCTGCCCTATGTTTTTTGACTAAAGGCAAAATTCTATCCAGCGATCCTTCCTGGCCGGTAACTGAATTAACAAGAGGCTTTCCCTGGTATACCTTGAGGGCCTTTTCTAAAGCTGCAGGATTTGTACTGTCAAGACAAAGGGGAACATCTACTGCATCCATAACTACCTTTACAACCTCAGGTAGTAAAACCTCTTCATCTACGCCAAGTGCCCCTACATTAACATCAAGCACATCTGCTCCTGCCATCACCTGATCTATAGCTTCTCTTCGCACAAGTTCCAAATCCCCTTTTTGCAGTGCCCTGCTTAGTTTTTTCTTACCAGTAGGATTTATCCTTTCGCCAATTAAAACCGTTGGTCCTTCAGTTTTGATGACAACCTGTTTTTTCGCACTTGTCAGTTTAGTTTCCATTTTTTCTTCCATCTATCCCAGGTATGTTGCCTTAAGAAAAACTTTTTCAAAATTAGGAAAAGCTGCAAGCTCAATATAGGAAACCCTGCGAGCTATAGTCTCTGCTTTAAGTCGCTCCTTTACAGACAAAAGGGCAAGTTTGGCTCCCGTCCCGGCTGCATTTCCCACCTGTTGAAAACGATTTAAAGGCAAGGAGGGCAACATTCCAATACTTACAGCACTTGTTATATTTATATAACTACCAAAAGCCCCGGCAATAATTACCTTTTTAACCTCTTGTTTAGAGCGATTTTTCTCCTGCAAGAGTATATCAATACCAGAGCGTATAGCTCCCTTAGCAAGCTGTATCTCCCGCACATCCTTTTGGGTAATTGCAATTGCCAGAGAACCATTTTCCTTTTTATCAACTAATACAAATTCTTTTTGATTGTTATGAAAACGCACCCTACGATGGTCTTTCATTTTACCATCTTTACTTATTACACCAGCTAAATAAAGCTGAGCTATAGCATCTAAAATCCCAGAACCACAAAGACCAACCGGTGGAACTTTCCCAATAGTTTGGTACTCAACCTTATCACCTATCAGCTGTAACCTTTCTATAGCACCATTTGTAGCTCTCATTCCGTCTTTAATGTGAGCTCCCTCAAATGCAGGACCAGAGGCACAGGAGACACTTGTTATGTCTCCATTATCTATTAAAGAAACCTCCGTATTGGTTCCAATATCAAGCGCTATTACTAAATCCTCATCCTTCCAGATATTTTCTGTAGCTAAAAGCATGGCCACATGGTCAGCACCCACAAAGCCAGCGATATTGGGTAAAAGATGTATGTAAGCTCCTGGAGCAATATCCAATCCCACATCACGAGCCTTAACATCCAGAGAATCTTGCACTGCGGGAACAAATGGGAAAGCTGCTAACTGGCTGACCGGAAGATCAAGTAATAAATGATGCATAGCAGTATTCCCCACTATCACTGCCTCTAAAATTTCCTCCTTTTTAACGTTCACTTTACGGCAAAGATCATCTGTTAATCTGTTGAGAGCGTTTACCACCACTTCTTGTAATTTTTTCTTTTTAGCTGGAGACTCCATAGCATAGGTGATTCTAGAAACAATGTCCTCTCCATAACTAATCTGGGGATTCATAACTCCATCAGAGGATAAAGTTCTTCCGCTATCAAGATCAAGCAGATAGCCGGCTATTTTTGTGGTTCCAAGGTCTACAGCAAGCCCTAATCCAGGTCTTCGTTGGGAGCCGATGGATATTATCTCATCATCTCGCACAAATACTCGGGCCTCCCATCTGCGGGAACGAAGCTGGGGCGAGACGTTTTTAAGAGCATTAATGTCAAATTTTTGGCAGGAAAGATTAAACTGATGGTTAAGCTCATCCACTATGCGTTTATCATCACCTCTTAGATCCGACATAGAGGGAGATGATAATTTTACATTATAGGATTTAACAGGTGGATTTAACTCAACGTCAGCCTCTATTCCTTCAAGTTGAAGACGTTGAGGGGTGGTTAATGATTCAAGGAGGATCTGAATCTTACAATCGCTTCTCAGATGAGTCTGACAGGCCAGACGATATCCATCTTTTAGCTCTTTTGGTGAAAAAGCCTCAATTTCACTTTTAGTTGGCTTTGAGACAAAGCCTTTTATAATTCGAATTTTGCAGCAATGAAATTTTCCCCGTCCTCCACATAAGCTAACTATTCCCACTCCCAAACGATGAGCACAATCTAAAACTGACTCATCATCCCTGCATTTTCCTCTTCTTCCAACCGGTTCAAATTCAACATTATAGTATCTCATATTTTTCTTTGAGTATTGCTTAAATTACGCATAGGGATAATCAGGTGATTTCAAATCTTCCATATAAGCTTCCCATTCTGCATTCGAGATCAGCCCCTTTTTTCTGTAATACTTTCTTGCCTCCTTCAGTATTCTTTCTATCTCCTCTTCTTGGCTCTGGGTTAGGGGAGGATCTACTTTATGGGTGGACAATATTTTCTGGTATCTTTCCTTTGCAAGGGAAAGACAGTCTTTTTTACCGCCCTTCAACCACTCAGGATAAGTTAGCCTATCAGCCACCCTGGGTATAAACTGCTCCAGTTTCCACCATTTTCTTGTATGTTCTTTGTTCAAATAGTATCCGGGAATTGGGCCAACTTCATCTATTAAGTCAAGGGCCATGGTTTCATCATTTACAAGAATTCCCCTTAAGAAACGACCTATCATCCCAACCATATCGTCATCTATTATTGCCAGGACAGGATGGAAGGCCAGCTCACCGTACATAGCTCCCTGAATCCATATTGTGTTTGTTCCGGATAAGGCACCAATTAATGCTATAATAGCCTTCTCATATCCAGCCTGGTAATCTATCTTCTTTGAACCTGGATAGCTAACACCACCATCTATAGGAATCTTGTATCTTCGCCAGATTTGATTAAATGCTACCTGATGTAGTGAAATCTCTATAGCACCAAAACCAGGGGAGCCTGATCTCATATTTTGGGGAAATGAAAAATCCTGAACTATTATCCGGGTTCCAGGTTTTATCAACTGAGCCAGCACTATTCCAGCCATTATCTCGGCATTGCCACTTATCAGTGAACCAGCAATAGTAGCGGGTGAGGTTCCTCCATATACACTACCAGATGTAATAAGCAAAATAAATCCAGCCTCAACGGTCCTGAATGCATTTTCAACTGCATCCTCGTAAAATGTTAAGGGTGGGGATGCAGCCATTGAACTTCTAAGCTCTGCTCCAACTGCTTTGGCCATTTGTATATTAAATACCTCGCAACCCATTGAATAATTTGAGCAGGTGAATTTGCTTGAATTTCGAAGTCTTGCAGCGAGTCCTTCTGGCATCGCCATAACAGATGGAATATTTTTAAATCCAAACCAGGGAGTATACCAGGGAATGATATGAACATTTTCCAGTGCGTCCAAACAGGTTATAGCATCGTAGTATTCTTTTCTTGTAGGAGTTTTAGGCTCCCAGGTATCTAAGTCAACACTTCTTGTTCCAGATAAAGCCTGAAAGTAAACAGTATTCCCACCCCATATCATATCATTTTTTGGGTTCCTTGCCTTAACACGAAAGCTACTCGGGCACTTTCGTAGACACTCCTCAACCAATCCTTCGGGGAATCTCACCCTGTTATCTGTGTAATCCACCTGGCATCCATTTTTCTCAAAGAGTTTTAAGGCTTTTTTGCTTTCAAACCTCACTCCTGTTTTCCGTAAAACACTCAGTGTTCCTCTATGGATTGCCTCAAGTTCTCCCTCACTTAATATTTCCAGAGGTTTAAAATTACGTGTAAATCCTTTCAACATTTTATTTCTCCTGAAAGAGTATTGACAAGCAAATGCTACGATATTTACATTTTCGCAAAGGTTCCAATAAGGATGATCCTATTTCTCAATGATTTTTTTATAACTTTCCCATTCTGCATCTGTTATCATTCCCTTTTTCCTGTAGTACTCCCTTGCTTCTTTAAGTATCTTTTCTATCTCCTCCTCCTGGCTTTGGGTTAGAGGAGGATCTACTTTATGAGTGGACAGTATCTCTTCCATCCTTTCCCTGGCATAATCAATACAGCTTTTTTTACCTGTTTTAGCCCACTCAGGATAGGTTAATCTATCAGCTGCTCTTGGCACAAATTGTTCCTTTTTCCACCATTTTCTGGTATGCTTCTTACCCAAATAATGTCCGGGAATTGGTCCAACCTCATTTATCAGGTCTATGGCGAGTGATTCATCACTTACCTCAAGACCCTCTAAAAAGCGCCCGATCATTCCTGCTATGTCATCATCCAATATAGCTTGGACCGGATGAGCTGTGATCTCGCCATAAATACTGCTGTAAAGTTGCAAAATACTGGATCCTGACAGAGCAGAAAGAAGAGTGGGCATCGTTTTTTGATAACCCAATTGAAAATCTATTCTCTTGGAGCTTGTAGGTCCACAGGAAGATGATACAGTGGGAACTCCATACTCTCGCCACACCTGATTAAATGCTACATTATGAAGAGAAACTCCTATCTCCCCAAAAGCAGGGGCCCCATTTGTCATATTTTGAGGTAAAACAAGGTTTGCAACTGCTATCCTTGCTCCAGGTTTTAAAAGCTGTAGGAGCACTATATAAGGCATAAGCTCAGCATTGCTTAGTACCACTGCTCCAGCTAAACTGGCAGGTGCAGTTCCACCAGAGGTAGCCCCATCCCATATCATACTTGGAAGATCATATTCAGCTGCAAGAAAGCAGGCATTAACCTGATCAGTATAACAGGTCAGAGGCGATGAGGTGTTGGGATTGGCAAAAATCTCTGATCCAACTGCTTTGGCCATCCTTATTGTAAACATATCAATGTCGTTGTTAGCAATTGCAATTGTAACCTTACTTGAATTTCGTATTCTGAGAGCGACCCCCTCTATTTCCTTCATAACTTCAGGAACGCCGCCACTGAATCCAAAATAAGGGTAGGCATTCAAAAAATGAACATTCGGCAGGGCATCTAAAACTCTAATAAGATCGATATGTTCTTTTTTAGTTGGAGATCTGGGCTCCCAGGTATCAAGGTCAACGGTATCTGTACCGGGAAAATTAAAAAAGAGAACATTATCCTGTCCTATTAACAGATCATCTTTTGGGTTTCTTGCCTTAACACGAAAACTACTCGGGCATTTTCGGAGACACTCCTCAACCAATCCAGGTGGAAACTTTACCCTCTTTGTCTCAAAATTTACATCACAGCCTGCCTTCTTAAAAACATTTAACGCCCTCTCATTATAAACCAGAACCCCTGTTTGCTGGAGAACATCCAGTGTCCCTCTATGAATTGCCTCAACTTGTTCATCTGTTAATATCTTAAGGGGTGGGAACCTGCGCATAAATCCCTTTGCCATTTTATCCTCCTACTTTCCGATCAATTTTCTTGCCAGCTTAACTGCACCCGGTGCTGTCGGATCATACCCATCTGCCCCAATTTCCCTGGCAAAATCCTCTGTTATTGCTCCTCCACCAACCATTATCTTTACCTTATCCCTTAAGCCTTCTTTTTTTAAACGCTCTATTACCTTTTTTTGTTCTGGAGCGGTCATTGTCATAAGAGCGGACATAGCAAGAATATCTGCATTGTATTTATCAATTGCCTCTACGAACTGCTCTGCTTTTATATTTACACCTAAATCGTGCACCTTAAATCCCTCAGCGGTAAGAAGGGTGCATACCATTGTTTTTCCTATTGAGTGAATATCCCCAAAAACTGTTCCTGCAACGACTGTTCCCAGGCTTTCCCTTTTTGCGCCAGTCCTTTTAATCTCTTCCTCTATTATTGGCATAGCGGCCTGCAGGGCATCTGCTGCTCCAACCAGATCAGGAAGCCAAAGATCCCCCCTTCCAAAGGCATCGCCAACTTCCCTGATAGCAACTGTCATTGCATTCAGCACCTTTAAAGGATCCAGTTTTTCCTCAACTGCCCTTTTAGCTAAGTTTGCCGCTTTTTCGGTATCGTACTCTTTAATGGCTTTTTTCAAACCTTCGATAATCTCAGTGTCCATTGCTCCCTCCTGATACTTTTTATACTGATAACTATTTTATAGCTCCAAGGGTTAGACCTCTGACAATATTTTTCTGCACAATTAAAGCAAATACAACAACCAGGATTATTACCAGACTTGCTCCTGCAAAAAGGGAAAGATTTAGTATATAAGGAGTATAAGGGCAATTAAACGAAGTTTATCAAAGGCTATAAAAAGAGGAACGGTAACCCCAATACGAGGAACCATTCTAATACTAGAATCCAGAAAGCAAGTTATCCCTCCATTTTAACCTGGCTAAACTATAAGTAGCAATAACTCCAGCTACTCCATGTTCGTGACGCATTTTTGGGACAGGATTCTCCTCCTGAATTTATCTTTAATATTTTCCATACTTGTTTCCAACCTCGTACAATGCCATAACATTTTCAGGTGGAACACCTGGTTGAATGTTATGAGGTTGGGTGAACACAAACCCTCCCCCTTCCTTAAAAACTTTAGTAGAATGGATTGCATATTCCCTAACCTCCTCTGGTGATTTAACAGCCAGAACATGTTGAGGATCTACTGCTCCGCCCCAGAAAGTGATATGTTTACCAAATTCCCTTTTTAATTTCTCAGGTTCCATATTAGCTGCTCCTACCTGGACGGGATTTAATATATTAACACCGGCATCTATTAAGTCGGGAATATACTGATATATCGAGCCACAAGAGTGAAGTATTATATAATAGTTGCTCACCTTTCTAACATGATCATAAAATTCTCTTATATAGGGAATAACCATCTCTTTAACTGTTTCAGTGGAATACATTCCACCTCTTTCCGTACCTAAGTCACTGTACATAATTATTGCATCTATGTTGTCACCCGCTACTTGCCTTAAAATATCAACTCTTTTTTTCCATACTTCATTTAACTTCTCCATTAATGCATGGATAAGGGGTTTATTTGCAACCATAGCCATATAAAAATTGACATTTCCCATCATTGGCCCTGCTATGTCAGTCCATCCACCAACTATATCCGCTACGATAAACTTGTCAGTTTTTTCTCTCAACTTTTTTGCCATTTTCCCATACCATTCTTTTTCCTCCTCATCCATTATTGGAATCTCATACCTCTCAATATCTTTTACTGTAGTGGCATTTTCAAGTGGAGATTTTATGCAGTCAAAATAAAACCCTCCCGGAGGCAATCTGTAAACATAACCATCGTTTTCCCAGATATAGGAACCATCATCCATTTTTCTGGGATTAAAATCCTTAAAAACTTTAACAGGGGTCCCATCGTGAGGAGTAGTCCAATCTTTCCAACCTCCATCTCTCCTAACTCCCATAAAGTCTTTTAATGGATATAGTGGAATTACATCCAGGTTATATAAATCAACGATCTCATCATCCACGTAAACAAACAACTGACTGGTATCAGCTATCCTTATATCCTTTTTAATGTTGAGCTTTTTCAGTAATTTATCATATGCCTCCGCCAGTATGGTGGATACAGCAGTTCCTCCCAGGTCAATTGGAACCCTGTCTAAGTTTTTTCTCTCTATCGTAGCTATTACCCTTTCACGAGAAGTCATTTTTAAACACCTCTTTTCGACATTGTTCATTCTTTCCTGAAAGCCCGAAAAAAGAAAGGCTAATTTTTAATCTTTCTTTCCTGGAATGCTTTCTTTATCTCCCAGCTAACATCTATAGTTTTACCTCCTTTTCGGTTCCATTCTTAGCCTTCCCCTTTCCAAAAACAACTTCACTGTTAATTGTTAGCGAAAAAATTTTTTTGTCAAGAGAGGTAAAGTAAATGGGCCTGGACATTAATACCAGGGAGACCCTTTGTAGGGAATAAGGGAATTTGTTAGGTTAGCCGGTATCCAGAACCCGAAGGATGCTTTAAGGAAATGAAGAAGGAGGGTGCCGCCTATGGAATATTTAGTGCGAACTACAAAAAATGAAAAGAGTTGAGGCGAGGAAAAATCTATTGAGAGCTACAAGAAGACAAACAGCATAAGAAAAGACGGCAAAGCTTTAGAGGATATCTTCTAAGTATGAATGGAAAACCACTCTTACAGAGACTAAGGGAGATGAACTTACGCCTTCCTGGAAGCTTTCCTTTTTTCGCCTGTCATCTTAGATGATGTCTCCACCTTTTGGGCGGTCAGGAGTGGTACGATTCCTGGCCCCATATGATCTTTCCTTGAGGAGCTTTGCTGCATCTTTATCTAAGAAGATAAACGCATCGGTGTGCTTTCTCAATATGGAGGCAGGGTGATAAGGTGAAATTTCCCCTTCAAAACAATCCTTTACGGCTTGTGCTTTTCGGCTTTCAGGAACGATGCAAATTATGTTTTTGGACTTCATAATTTGCTTGATCGACATCGAGATTGCCCTCCTGGGAACTTCATCCAGGCTTTTAAACCAGCCCTCTTTAAGCTGTTGTCTTCTGCAGACCTCGTCAAGCTCGACGATAATATATGGCTTTTCCGTCTCAAAATCAGCCGGAGGATCATTGAAGGCTAAATGCCCATTTTCGCCTACTCCGACAAAGGCCACGTCAACTTCCATATTGCTGATGATTTTGTTTAATCGTTCACATTCCAGCTCAGGATCCCTGGCATCTCCCTGGATCAGATAAACGGTTCCCGGATGGACCTTGTTGATGAGTCTCTCCTTAAGGTATCTTCTGAAACTTGCCGGATGAGTTTCCGGAAGTCCTATGTATTCGTCCAGGTGAAACATCGTCGTCCTTGACCAATCAATTGAGGGCACGCTGGTAAGGTGCTCCAGGAACTCAAACTGAGATGTACCCGTGGCAGCTACAAAAACTGCCTTTCCTTTCTTCTCTATCGTGCTCATCAATATCGCTGCTGCCTTTTGAGCCGCAGCTTTGCTCATCTCCTGTTTTGTTTGGAATATCTTCATCTCCATCAGCTTATCCCTCCTTTGCCAATTTAAACTGAGGAAGGTAATCAGCCGTAGCTTGCAAAAGTTCCTCTAAGATTTTCTTTGCCTTCTGCCAGCTGCGAACCAGAGGATCGTTGACTAAAGCCTGCAGGGCTAAATCCTTATCTCCTTTAACTCCTGCTTCCACGATAAGCTCTTGATTCATTATGTGCCTGTAAAGAATTCCCGCGATGGCCGAAGGCAATTTGCCTATGGAAATCGGGTGTACTCCATTTCCATCAGCCACTGCCAGTGTCTCAACTATCACATCTTGAGGAAGGTTAGAGATCTGTCCCTTATTGGGCAGGTTCATGATGTGAATTCCTCTCCCGTATCCGGCTAAATTGGAGATAATTTCAGCCGCCTTTTCTCCGGATGGTTTAACCTCAAGGGGAACCCTTCCCTCTAAGGTATCCTTGATTGACTGCTTCATCTTCTCAGCCAACTTTAACCTGTCCTCAATGGTGGTGAGCTTGACCCCATAATCCCTTCCTGCCCTTGTCTCCTCAGTCAGAAAATAAGGGAAAAACTCAGCTAAGTGTCTGTCTCCAGCAGCGGGAAGGCATCCAAAAACCTTGAACAGCTCAAACTTAAGCAAGTTATTGTCCTGAAATGGGTTCAGCGTTTTCCAATCTAACTTTTCAAATTCCTCTCGTAGGTTATGCTCTCTTATGTATCGACGCAGGAGGGAAAAACCATCTTCTCCTTTTATCCTCAGTTGCGTAATCCAGGTAAGGTGATTTATCCCCCCTACCTGAAGGAAGATCTCTGAATCTTCCGCCTGGAAAATGCGCTTGAGGGTCCGCAGGACTCCGAACAACTCATGGCAAAGTCCGATGGTCTTGATCTTTGTCTCCTTGGTCAAGGTCCGGCAGAGGGTGCTCATGGGATTGGTATAATTGAGCATCCAGGCATCAGGGCATAGCTTCTCCATCTGGCGGCCGATGTTTAGTATCACCGGGATATTTCTCAATGCTCGGGAAAGCCCTCCCGGCCCTACTGTATCTCCTACTGATTGATAAATGCCGTATTTCAAGGGGATTTCCAGATCATACCTCATCATATCCAATCCGCCGGTGGAGATGGTAAGGATGACAAAGTTCGCTCCCTCAAGGGCCTTCCTTAAAGAGGTGGTCTTCTCCAGAAAGAAGTTTTTATTCGTCTTCTCTATTATCTTCTTACCCAAATTATAAACTAAGTCCAGGGCCTCCTCGTTTATGTCGTGCAAGATGATCCTGCTTCCCTCAAGCTTTTTTTCCAGAACTATATCCGCGATGGTCCTCGGTCCCCATTGAAAGCTCCCTCCCCCAATTAAAACTATTTTTAGATCAGCCATTTTTTCTCCTTTCGAAGTTCAACTTATGTTCCCCCATAAAGGTTACTTAATCCCTGTAAGGGCGATCCCCTCTAACCTAAGTAATTCTTTTTCTCCCCTTGCGACGCCTTCGGTTGATAATCTTCGATGATTTTCCTCGAAAGCCGACTTTCTTCCGGTTGGATAGATGCTTTCTTCCATACTGACTCATCGCATTACCTCCTATCATTGGCTACAGCCCATTCTCAAGGTAATTATTACAGACTCGATAAAAAGTCAAGAAAATGACACTTGAGGGGGGAAGCATAGGCTTCCGCCCATTCCTTCGGAATGACCCCCTCAACGCTTCGCTGCTCCCCCACTAAGGTAAAATATCTATAAAATCCTCACCTTGGCATAGCGATGATTTCTCTGATTTTGAGGTCAAAGAAATTAGTGGAATAGGCTGGTTTTAACACAATGGCCGTATCAGCTCCTCGGTTGGTTCCTCCCACAGCTATAACTTCCTCTTCAGGAGAGATAAGTCCGGCATCGGCAGCCATCACCGCTACCTCAACAGCTACCTTCATTCCCTGAGAAAAACCGTAGAGGGTATGAGCTATGAGCTCGGTATCGGGTAAGCCTCCGAACTTCTCCCTTATAGCACTTCCGACATTGCCCATCAGGACATGTGTGGCGGTCAAGAACTTCACCCCTGATCTTTCTGCCTGTCTTACCTTCTCCCAATCCGGTTCCATATAAGTCTTCCATGTCCCGGCATGGAGGGTAACAGCTATAATTTTGATCTCAAACTCTTTAAATAGATCAACCGCCTTTAGAGCAGTCTCTCCTGTGCTCGTGGCCAGGACGATTTTTTTAATTCCCAAAAGCTTCGCTCTTTCCTTGACCGCCTCAAGCGTCGTCTGGGTATTTTTTGCACCTGACTCCTCGAAGAGAATTATCTCTCGTCTAATCATTTTCTCCTCCTATTTTAAATGTGTAAACCATGGCGCATAACCCATCACATCAGTAACAGATTGGATTCAAAATGTACATTAAGTTTCAAGAACTTTTCAATGGTTAGTACCTTTTCCGGCGTGGATGGATTGATGAGTTTAGGCGACTTGGGCGAAGCGAAGTGAACCGTATATGCTGTGTTAGACGATAGTCCGAACGAGCTTTTCATCTAACGTCTCGTTGTCTAAAGCAATGTCCCAGTTGTGTAGAAACTTAGATAATGGGATTCTCAATTTGAGAATGATGGGTGAGTGTTATTGAGTTTCCTGGTTAGCTATGGTACGGTTCTTTGCCATTAAGATCAAATGGAGACGAGCGTGGACATTCCTTCCTCCCTCATGACCCTGTATATTTTGCCCGGGAGATCGGCCAATCCCTCTTTTAACGTTAAGATTACCGTTTGCCTGTCCATCTCCTCCTCTATTAGCTTTCTCGTCTTCCCGAAGTTCTTCTCATCAAGAAGGGAGTCCAACTCGTCCAGCACTAAGGGAAGGTCAAATCCTCTTGCTACCATCCACCTCCAAGCAAGCCCCATAATGTGTATCTCAGAGCCAGAGGGATGGCTTCTGAGATTCCCATGCAGATCCTTGATGACTATTCTTTCCTTCCCATCTTCCTCGCCTACCAGATGTGCGTTTATGTCCCATCCATACGTTTTTTCATATATTCGATTGATGAAAGAGACGGTATCCTTCCTTATCCTCTTTAAGCTTTCCTCCTCACTCAACGTCTCGTAAAGCTTACCGAAGTAGATCTTAGCCGTCTCCAGTTTTTTAACTATTTTTCTATTCTCATTTATTCGACGAGATATCTCTAAATATCTATCTTTATCTACCTCTAAAACTGTCCCCTGTTCTCTTAATCTGGTTAGCCTTTCCATCAACTTATCTCTTCTTCTGCCTATTCTGCCCCTTAATACGTCCTTTTCCTTCTTAAGCTTATCCCTTCCCTCCTCGAACCTCCTTATCAAATCTTCAAGTTTTTCCTTTTCGGCCGTTATCTTTTTCTCTTTTTCCTCATCATAGGGCACGGCTATTTTACCGGTGGCGATTTCCTTGTATTTGAAGCTTGCTGCGATCCTATCCGGAATCTGAACGATTAAATCTGTCCCCTCCTCGGGGGGATAAATCTTACACTCCGCCCTTAGCGGCTCTCTCTTTCTCCTCTTTATTCTCCGGGCAGCCTCCAATTTTTCCTTTTCATCCTCCAATTTTCTGATCTTATCCTGAAATCCCTCCTTTCCACCTCCAGCCAGAATAGGGGATAAAAGCTTCAGATATTCCTCACATCTTCTCCTTAACAGCTGGATTTCCTCCTTCTCATCTAAGAAGGGAGCTTCTTTTTCGAAGATCCCTATGAGTTTTTTTACCACGCTATCATCCTCTAAGTTGTCTTGTCTGAGCAACTCCTCAAAGAAGAGAGAATAATGATCGATTTCCTCCTCCAGGTTTTTTATCTGATTTTTTATAAGCTCGAGTCGGTGTTGGAGCATAGACTTGTCTATGCCGGAGCTTACCTCATCAGGAGAGAAGATTTTCTTCGCAATCCAGTTTTTCACAATGGAGCGTAAAGTATCCTCCAGGCTTTCCATTTCTCCCCTTAGGTTATTTGCCTCTCTGACGCATTTATCTCTTGCCCTTCGGATGTTATCCCTAATTATGGCGGTCCTTAACTTCCATCCCTCCCAGACATTCGCTTGCAGGTCCTTATCATAAGATATTGCTCCGATTAAGCTTTGCTCGTTTGACATAACCACACTTAAAAGACCCGGCGGCACATCAAGCTCGTTTATCAGTCGATACTGTACGTCTCTGTCCTTGTTGGATATTTCTCTCCACTTTCCCTTAACTTCCTCATAGAGCCTGACCTTAGCTTTGTTGGTAGGGAATGCCCGGAAAAATTCGCGAGACACGCGATACCTTTTATCCTCGCTGCTGGTAAATATTAACTCCACCAGTCCCTTATCAGATGTAGGCAAGAGTTCTTCTGCCTTAAGCCTCCAGCTCTCATCAAGCTCTTTTGGCTGATTCAGTCCATATAAGGCTAAGACTATGAGTCTGGCAGTAAGAGTTTTTCCCTGCCTATTATCGCCGATGATCACGGTATATTTAGGGTCGAACTCCACCTCGTACCTACATCCCATAAGGTTTTCCACCCTTAACCACTCAAGCCTCATCTTTCTCCTCTAAAGCTTTAGAGTTTTTAATTCTGTCGATGAGCGCGTCCCCGTCAAAGCTCTTTCTCTCTATGAGGTCATGAACCTCATCATAGAAGAGCTTTATCTTGGGAAGCTCAGCTCTTAAACGTTTTAAAGCATCCTCAACTGATAAATATCTTAGATCCTGCTTGCTCAAGTATGCTCCACCCCCTCTTATCCCCTCCAATCGAAGGATATTTTTGCTTGTTCCCTCGTAAAAGTCCGAGTAATATCTTCTTTCGATATCCAAAAAGCCCACGTCTATCCGCTCATCCCCTTCCTTCAGTGTCCCCTCCGGGTAAACCCGCACTATAGTCCTTTTGGGGTCTCCCATGCCGTGCAGAAGCTCGGAAAGCTTTGTCAACCTTTCCCTGACCCTGATTGCCGGAGCGTCCAGGAAATATAGCCTGGCGACTATTATCTTCACTCCTATATCCACGGCTACGGACTTGAGCTCTCCTTTGTCCGTGTCGAAAATAAAGAAGCTGAATTTATCCTCATTCTCCTTTACCTGGGGCTCTTCGCTATGGTCATACCAGATGATTTCCACATCGCTGTTCTCAGCTCCCACTCGCCAGGGAAGGATTGAAGGAAGGCACCAGACATTACTGTAAGGTCTGTGATAAATATGCTCGTGGCCGTTGAAGACCGCCTCAAATTTCTGAGAAATTTTCCTCATAACCTCTTCCGGTATATTTTCTGCACCCTTTATGCTCAGGTTCTCATGCATAAGTAATATCTTGCACTTGACCTTGACCTGTGGCTCAGGAATTTCCTCTATGTCCTCTATCGCCTTCTGCAGGTTGGGATATCTTGAGGAGAAAAAGTAAAGTCCCGTATCCTCAACATAGAGCCAGCTGTCCTCTATAAAGTTCGGACCACCCATCTCGGAGATATTTCTCAATGCCTCTTTATAGTCGTGATTTCCCCTTAAAACATAGACGTTCTTAATACCCGAGCCTTTAAACGTCTCCACAAACCTGTAACTTACCTCATCTCCCCTTGGCCATCTTGGATCGGTTCTTCCGGAATGAGGATCTAATATATCCCCGAGAAGCACGGTAATATCTGGCCTTTCACTTTTGACCTTTGGCAGAACCTCGTCTTTGAAAATGGAAAAACTCTCCTGCGACCAGTTCCCCCCTATCTCGGAGGAGAAAAGGTGTGGATCTGCAATCAGACATATCTTCATCTTTAACTCGATATTTTTATTTTCATTTCATATGAGGTAGGGGAAAGGGCTCAGGTATGTAGGGTTAATTCCTCAAAGGAGGAAAGGTAATCAGGCAAGGGACCACCGATCAGAGGAAGTGTGTATTCCTTGTATTTATCGGTGACGAAGTTTGCTTCCTCATTTATAAACTCATCCGGCAGGTATTTCTCCTTACTGGCGACTTCTTCAAGCTTAGCCAGGCCAGTGGTGCACCTGTATTCATCGGTAGATTCCCTTACCAAAGTTACCATATAACCGCTCACCCCCTTAACTGCCTGTTGGACGGCTACCTTGCCGACCAAATAGGCTTCCTCCAGATCCACCTGCGAAACGCAGGTCATCGAGGCCCTTTGAGCTGTTCCCGGCTTATCAAACCGAGCCTTTAACTTAAGCTTGTCCTTTACCAGTTCCGTAAGATATTCACCCACTCCTCCCAATTCCGGATGGCCAAAGGCATCGATGTTAAGCTCTCTTTTGTCAGCGGCAATTAACTCGCCGGAGGTATCCTTCAGCCCCTCACAAGCTGCCACCACCACCCATCCAATCCTTCGATAGACCTCCTCCACCTCGGAGAGGAACTTGTCCACAACAAAGGGTCTTTCCGGAACGTAGATTAAATGAGGAGCGTCGTCCTCTCTTCTCTTTCCGAGACAAGTTGCCGCGGTAACCCAGCCGGTGTTTCTTCCCATAGTCTCTATTATCTTGATCGGCTCGCTGGTCTGCATAGCCCTGCTGTCCAATCCCACCTCCATGGTCAAGATGGCGTTGAATCTCGCCGCGCTGCCATAGCCGGGGCAATGATCAGTTAGGGCCAGGTCGTTGTCAATCGTCTTGGGTACCCCCATTACTCTGAGGGGATAGCCATTTTCCTTAGCTAACTCATCAATTTGATGGGCGGTGCTCATAGAATCCCCGCCACCTATGTAGAAGAGATACCTTATATTATGGGCCTTTAAAATATCGAACACCTTTTGATATTCGCCTTCCTTGAGCTTATACCGACAGGTACCCAGAATTGAGGAGGGAGTCCGGTACAGCCTTTTGATCATCGAAGAGCTTATTCCAGTCAGATCTATCATCAAGTTTTTGTGCAAAAGACCCTCGATGCCGTATCCCATACCGTATATATGCTCAATTTGGCTGTATCTTGATGCCTCCTCTATTATTCCACAAAGGCTTGCGTTGATGACCGCACTCGGTCCACCCGACTGGCCAACCAGCAAATTCCCCCTGAGCTTATCCTGCATTGGACGACCTCCACTTATTCTTCGGTTTCATCATCCTCATCTTCAAGGTAAGGAGGAGGAAATGCTCTCTGTTTTTCCTCCCACTTTTTCAAGAACTTATCTGACCAATACTTGACCCAGAAAAAAAAGAAGGCTACAACAACTCCAAAACATACAAAACCAAGTAAAATTAAAAGTCCCAACCTCATTTTTTTCTCTATATGAGGTAAATGTTATCGTAGATGTTTCTGTGGAGATTCTCGAAATCTTCTCTGTAGCGTCTTAAAGCTAAGGGAAGATAATCCAATATATCCTGGGCTGTTATCCCGTCCTCACCTTTATCTTTCGCCGCCAGGTCTCCGGAGAACCCATGCATAAAGACACCTATTCTCACGGCATCCTCAATGGATAACCCGAGGCCGAACATAGCGGCGATCGTTCCTGTTAAGACATCGCCGCTTCCGGCGGTGGCCATACCAGGATTTCCGCTCATGTTAACGTAAACCCTTGCATCCGGATAGCCTATGAGCGAGTGAGCTCCTTTCAGGACAATGATCGAGCTCAGATCCTGTGCAGTTTTTTGCAGAATGTCTATCTTATTTTTTCTTATTTCCTCTATCTTTGTTCTCGTAATCCTCGACATCTCGCCAAGGTGAGGAGTGAGGATGGTCTTCTCCTCTCTTTCTCTAATGACCTCTAAGTCTTGGGAAATGGCGCTAATCCCGTCGCCATCTATGATGAGGGGCTTTTTGATCTTCCTCGCCAACCTTCTTGCCAGCTCCTGCGTCTCCTCGTTTAAAGAAAGGCCAGGGCCCATGATGACCAGATCCACCTTCTCCGAAAGCTCCAGGAGCCTGCTTTCGCTCCTTAGCGCTATGCTCCCTGCCTCTGTCTCCTCCTGAGGAGCCAGGACGAGCTCACTTGCCTTACCTGCTAAAAATGGTGAGATGGAGCTCGGTGCAGCAAGATAGGAAAGTCCTCCCCCCGCCTTGAGAAAGGATAAAGCGGAAAAATATGGTGCTCCCAGATAACTTGAGGAGCCAGCGATGAAAAGGGCTTTTCCGTAGCTTCCCTTATGGGTATCCCTTTTTCTTTCGGGAAGTTCTATGAGGCTGTTGATCTCCACTTTCAGGGAATCCGAGTTATAGAGGGAGGGGGGGAAAGATATGTGCGAGAGGTAAAGCTTTCCGCAATGCTCATATCCTGGATAAAGCACGTTTCCTATCTTGGGAAGACCGAAGGTTATCGTGCAATCTGCCTTTATGGCTATTCCCATTACCTGTCCGGTGTCTCCATTTATTCCTGAGGGAATATCTACGCTGAATACCATCTTTTTGCTCTCGTTTACGAGCTTAATCGCATCTTTGTATATTCCGGTAACCTCTCTTGTGAGCCCTGTGCCGAATATCGCGTCTACGATAACATCAGCATAAGAGAGGGCGGATTTTACCTTCTCGGTTGAGTTGACCTCACAGGTTTCTATGAGCATTCTTGATATTATCTTGAGGTTCTTCTTGGCCGCTCCCTTCAACTTTGCCTTCTTACCAAGAAATAAGACCTTCACTTTTGCTCCGTTTGAGTGAAGTTTTCTGGCGACGACAAGTCCATCTCCTCCATTGTTTCCAGTGCCACAGAGGACGATAAATTTTTTATTTCTTGTTCCGAACTCCCTCAAGATGGTGAAGTAGACGGCCTCCCCTGCATTCTCCATTAGAATCTCTTCAGGAATGCTGAATTCCTCTATGGCACACCTGTCCAGATTTCTCATCTCGGATACGCTGCATACCTTCATCTGTATTCCTTAAGCTATGCCCGCCAGGGCCCTCAGTCTCCTTATTCTTTCCTCGATGGGAGGATGGGTGCTAAATAGCCTGAAGAGAAAATCTCCCCGGAAGGGATTGACTATGAAAAGGTGAGAGGTGGCAGGAGAGCCTCCTCCGAGAGGACTTCTTCGAGCTACCATCTCTAATTTTTCCAGGGCATTGGCCAGGGCAAGGGGTTTTCCACTAAGGTGTGCCCCGGTCTCGTCCGCCTGGTATTCCCTGGTGCGAGAGATAGCCATCTGAACAATTGTGGCAGCTAAGGGAGCGAGGATAGAGAGAAGCAAAATTCCTATTAATCCTATCCCCCCTCTGTCTTCATCACCACTTCCCAGAAATGCTATCCATCTGGCCCAATAAGCTATGGTCATGATGGCCCCAGCCAACGTGGCAGCAATAGTTCCTATGAGGATGTCCCGATTTTTTATATGGGCAATCTCATGGGATATGACTCCTTCTAACTCCTCTTCGTTTAAGGTGCGAAGGATGCCCTCGGTCAGTGCCAGGGAAGCATGCTTAGGATCTCTTCCCGTAGCAAAGGCGTTGGGAATGTTAAGGGGGATGAGATATATCCTCGGCTTAGGAATATTAGCCGCTTGGGAGAGGTTGCTTACCATTCGATGTATCCGTGGTTCATCCGAGGGCAGGATTTCCCTTCCCCGATACATGCCGATGACTATCTTATCGCTGAACCAGAAGCTCACCAAGTTCATCAGTAAGGCTATGATAAAGGCGACCAGCGCTCCGGCTGGGCCGGCAACTAACTGTCCGATAAATATGAGCAACAAGGTCAAAGCGGTTAGCAAAATAACGGTTTTAAAGACGTTCATAGCTCATCCCTCCCTTCTTTTTCTATATAGTTTAGTGAAATTTTCCCGAAAGTCAAACTTAGCATTTTCCACTTCAAGTCTCGTTTCTTGACAAATCCAGTAAGTTTTAATATCCTCTCAGAGGATTGCTTCTTTCTTCTTTAAGAAGCTCTCTTTCAAATAACATCACCCTACCAAAAATTGGAGATGCTTTAAATGAGACAGAGAAAGAATTTTCTAAAAATTTTAGTCATTGAATTAATGGTAGCAATTTTCGGTTTTCTAATTGTTGGTTTAAACCTGGATACTTCAAGGATTAAAAGTTCAGTCTCAGTAAAAACCTCTCAGGAAGATATGCCGGAAGACCCACTGCCATCAAAGGAAAAGACAAAAAATCAGGTAGAATCCGATGATGCTTCTACGGGGCAAACAGTTATAGAAGGAACTCTTAAACGAGGGGATTCCCTTTATTCTTCTCTTCACAGACAGGGAATCTCTCCAAAGGAAATTTATAACCTGAGGAAGGCTCTAAGTTCATTAGTTAATGTAAACTCTCTTCCTGCCAACAGTAAGTATCGCTTAATACATGATGCACAGGGCAGGTTTGTCAAGTTTATCTACAATCCTAACCCTATAGATACTTACGTTGTGTTTCCTTCTGAGTCAGGAAAGCTAAAGGCGTATAAGAAAAAACCCATTTTAAAGATCGTGAGGGTGGAAGGGAAGATCGAGGATTCCCTTTACAATGCTATATTAAAAGCTAAGGAGTCGCCTGAACTGGCTGTGAGCCTTGCTAAGATTTTCGCATGGCAAATTGATTTCAATACTGAACCACGAAAAGGCGATACCTTTAAACTAATAGTAGAAAAGGAGGAACAAGGCAGCTTTTCTCGTCCGGTACGGATATTGGCTGCTCAATATAAGGGTAGGCTTACTGGGGAGCATACAGCAATTTTCTTTAAGGACCCTGACGGGCATGCTGACTATTACACGCCTGAAGGAAAATCTTTAAGAAAGGCATTCTTACGAGCCCCTTTAAAATATTACAAGTACATTAGTTCTCCTTTCTCTTACCGTCGTCTTCACCCCATTTTGCGGATATGGCGTCCTCACTTAGGGATTGACTATGCCGCTCCTACAGGAACTCCAGTGATAGCTATAGCAGATGGGCTGGTGGTCGCTGTCAGTTACTCCTATGACTGCGGCAGGTATATAAAGATTAAGCATCTTAACGGGTATGAGAGTGTTTATGCTCATCTTTCTCGATATGCAAAGGGAATGAGGAAAGGCATACGAGTTCGTCAGGGACAAGTAATAGGTTATGTAGGTTCCAGCGGTCTGTCCACTGGTCCTCACCTGTATTTTGCCATAAGCAAAAAAGGCAGGCGAATAAACTTTTTAAAGATGAGGATGCCCTCTGCATCTTCTGTTAATCCTAAATATCTCTCTCAATTTAAGAAGAAAGCGAGGGAATATCTTGCTTTTCTTGAGGACGGGACCATTTACTCTTTTAAACGTAATGAAGGCCAACAAAATCTTGGTGAGTAGAGCCACCTTGACGGTGTGAAAACTTTTTATTATTTATGAATAAAAACCGGAAAGGACATAAATAGCCGACAAAGGCAAACCATTCGAAAGAATGGGGCGCAAAGCCACAGGCCCGAAAGGGCGGCTGGGCTGCCGAAGCTATATCGGTAAGAAGCATTCAGCCCATTCTTCCGAATGAAAGAATGGGCTTTTTTATTGAAACTTTTATTCAGATGAAGAGGGCCTAAGAGATGTCAGCCTTAAGCAACGTTTCCGGAAAAGTAGTGAGAGAGAGACTTTTCCTGGCATTTTTAGATTTTACAGCACCAGGCATTCTGCCCAAGACAAAGGCAGGGTGTCTGGTTTTTTGTTGAAGTTAAAACCAGAAAGGAGGTGATGTATCAGAAGGGAGGGAAAAGATATCAAATAAGCCACCTGAGAGGAGAAGATGAACCAGCAATTTAAGAGAGAATTTGTGGAAGCTCTTACCGTTTTAGCTAAGTTAATTGAGATGAGGGACTCCTACACTGCAGGTCATTCAGAAAAGGTGAGTATGTGGTCCGAAATTGTTGCCCGAAAATTAGGCTTAAGCAGGGAGGAACAAGAGAAAATTAAGCTTGCTGCAAGACTCCATGACATTGGAAAGATCAGCATCCCCGATGGAATATTAAATAAGCCAGCTCCTTTAACTGAGGAGGAGTACGCTGAGATAAAGAAACATGCTGCGTTGGGAGCGGGCATTCTTTCTAACATTGAATCATTGAAAGAGGTGAGCAAGATAATAAGACATCACCATGAATGGTATAACGGAGAGGGCTATCCCGATGGGTTGACAGGGGAGGAAATTCCCTTGGGTTCAAGGATTATTAGCGTAGCAGATGCTTACCAGGCTATGACTTCGGATCGACCCTATCGTAAGGCCTTTTCTAAAGAAAAAGCAATAGCCGAGCTTGAAAGAGGTGCCGGCAGCCAGTTTGATCCAAAGATAGTGAGAATATTCATTGGGATATTACTCGGGGAAAGAGAGAATCTCGGGAAGGATTGAGAATTTGAGGAGACAAAATCACCTCGAAAAGGACCTTATTCTGAGATCTCGTACTTTGCCAGTCCCGAGGAGCGGTAGATGTTTTTCTTCGAGTCGATGATCAACCCTTCCACCTCGGGAAGAGATTCTATCAATTCCATCCCCTTTTTCGGACCCAGGACAAACACACCCGTTGCCAGGGCATCAGCCTCCATGCAACTTTTCGCGATCACGGTGACGCTGATGCACTCATTAGCGGAGTATCCGGTTTTCGGATTAATTATGTGGTGGACCTTTTTGGTGGGGTCGAAATACCTCTCGTAATTGCCGGAGGTGGCGACTGCCCTGTCGGAGATGAGGAAGCTGGTGATGCATTGAGTCCTATCATCCGGGTTTGCAAGCGCAACGCCCCATCCTTCCCCCTCGCCCGAGCCAATTACACCTATATCACCCCCTGCGTTGATAAGGGCATCTTTTATACCCATGTTCTTGAGAACCCTGAGAGCCTCATCAACCGCATAACCTTTGGCAATGCCCCCAAGGGTTACCTTCATTCCCTTTTTCTTAAAATATATTTTCTTCTCTTCAACGACTATTTTATCAGAGCCCACAATCTCAAATGTCTTGCTTATCTTCTTCTTCTGAGTGGCTTCATCCTCCTTCCACAGTCCTTCCTTCCAGAGCTCTAAAAAGGGCTGGACGGTGATATCAAAACTGCCGCCTGTGAGCTTAAAATAATAAAGGGATTCTTTCATCAGGTAAAAAAGGTCCTTTGAGGGCTGCTCGATATAGCCATCTCTGTTGAGAAGGTACGCCTCGCTTTGGGGATCATAAATCGAGCACGTACTCTCTATATCCTTCATACGCCGAAATGCTTCATCTATTGCTTTGGGAGTATTTTCCCCCCCATAGGCTACTATAGTGATATAGGTATTCATCAAAGAGCGCGTTTCCTCAAATCTCCTTGGCCTTGTCTGATAAAAATAAATCAGGACAAGGACAATGACAAGAATGGATATTGCTAAATTCACCATTCCTCTTCTCATTTGTTTACCTCTCCTTGTTTTTTACCGGTCTTTGCCGAAAAAGTTAAGCTAAAGCTTGACGATACAATGCGATGGGCATACCTCCACGCACTTATAACAGCCCGTGCACTTGGTGTGGTCAATTATCGGAAGATCTTTTTTCTCATCCCAACTTATGGCATTGGAAGGGCAAACCCTATAACATCTTCGGCAATGAATGCACCCATTATCACACCTCTGTCTTCCGGCAATGTTCCTTCTCGCCTCGTAGCTACAGGCTAATGAGACAAAGGCCTTTGCCGGAACTATCTCTATTAGCCCCTTAGGACACTCACTTGCACAAAGTCCACATCCAATACACCTTTCCCTGTCGACCACGGCAATTTTCCTTTCCTCATCTATTTTTATCGCCTCATATGGACAGACCTCAACGCAATCTCCCAATCCTAAGCAGCTGTATGGACAGATCTTTTGTCCCATGGAGATCAGCGAAGCAGCCTTACAGGAGGAAATGCCGCTATATTCAAATAGATCCTTGGAGCTTCCACTGCAGCGGACGAAAGCCTTTAGCTCAACCCTTTCCACGGATATCCCAAGCTTTTCTTCTATTTTCTTTAGCTTTTCCTCATCATGCATGAGGGTCATGCAGGGATGCTTGTTTATGTAAGAGGGGTCTTTAGCTAGCTTTTGCGCATAGGCGAAACAACCGGGACTTCCGCAAGCCCCGCAGTTCATTCCAGGCAGGATATCTGCTATCTCTTCTGCCATACGTAAAAGCTCGGGTTCCTTGGGTAGCAAGAGGTTAGCAATACTTATCAAGAGTCCGCAGAAAACTCCGACAGATGTTATGACGAGGATGACGAGAATTATCATCCCATACCTCCAAAGGCGAAAAATGCCAGACCCAAAAGCGCAGCTGTTACGAACGCTATGGGAAGTCCTCTTAGCGACCTCGGAGCTTTGCATAACTCCAGCTTTTCCCTTATGCCGGACATGATGATTAGGGCGAGGGTAAACCCAGCTCCTGCCCCCAGCGAGCTTATCATAGTTTCAATCAAGGAATAATTTTCCTGAGTGTTGATAAGCGCAATACCCAGGACGGCACAGTTTGTGGTGATCAGCGGAAGGTATATTCCTAAGGCATTATAAAGAGCGATGTTCGTTCTCCTTATAGCCATCTCTATAATTTGAACAAGAGAGGCAATGACGAGGATGTAAAGGACGATTTGCATATACTCTATGTGAAACGGCACGAGGATATAACTATACAGAGCCCATGTGGCAATGGAGGCGAAGAACATAACGATGATAACCGCAATGCCCATGCTGACCGCATTTCCTAATCGCTTTGAGACTCCGAAGAATGGACATAACCCAAGAAATTTCGAGAGGATGAAGTTATTTATCAGAGCCATGGTGATGAATATAGAAACTAATCCGTTCACCTCATTCACCTCACTGTATTATTTTTGGTGCGTTTGCTACTCACTCCTCATCATCCCTGTATGTCTGAACAGCCCTAAGATCAGGGCAATGACTAAAAAAGCTCCCGGGGGCAGGATAAATATCAACAGTGGATGTTTGCTCAGGACAGGCAGTTCAAATATTTTATGCCCGAAGATGACCAGGCGTCCTGTGCCAAGGACCTCTCTTAGGAACGAGATCAGGATCAGGGCGAAGGTAAAACCTGTGCCTATGCCAATTCCATCTACAATTGAGTTAAGAACTGGATTTTTTGAGGCAAAGGCCTCCGCTCTTCCAAGTATAATACAGTTTACCACAATCAAGGGTACATATATGCCCAGCGCCTCATACAGAGGTGGTAGATAAGCCTGAAGGGTAATTTGAACTATGGTCACGAAGGTGGCGATGATCACGATAAACGTAGGGATTCTTACCATTCTTGGGACGAACTTCCTTATGGCGGAAATTATGGCGTTTGAGCACACGAGGACAAATGTCGCCGAGATTCCCATTCCTATGGCGTTATCTATTGATGTACTCACCGCCAACGTGGGACATAATCCAAGCACAAGCACAAAGGTGGGATTCAGATCAATTATGCCCTTTTTAAACTCTTTAAACAGGCTCATATCTTTGCCCCCTGTGGTTTTAATGCATCTTCTTTGGGATACTTGAGAAAGACATGCTTCGCTGCTCCCCTTCTAAAGCAAAGTAGTGTTTCACCCTTCACCCTTCACTCTTTACACTTCACTCTTCACCCTTCACTCGATTAAGAAGCTTGATCCTCTTCGTTGCCTCCTTATATACTGCCTCTGTCACCGCCCTGGAGCTAATCGTAGAGCCAGTAATCGCCTCTATCTTTCCTCCTTTTCCCTTCAAAAGAGCATCTTTTATATTGATATCTTTAAACTGTCCAAGGAAGGAAGCCTCTGTTATCCTCGAGCCAAGCCCCGGGGTTTCCGAGTGCTTGACGATTCTTACCCCCTTGATAGTTTTCTCGTCCTCAAGCCCCACCAGGATGTCTATGTTTCCCCCGTATCCCTTTCCCTTTGCCAAAAATGCATAACCTACGATGTTATTCGATGAATAAATGATATAAAGGTCTTTCTCTT
>Ga0180301_10000650_pt1 | contig 26888 bp, 28 predicted proteins | sample GuaBasSediGuay16_FD_121797 | JGI IMG/M metagenome (GOLD analysis project Ga0180301, IMG submission 121797) | Subseafloor sediment microbial communities from Guaymas Basin, Gulf of California, Mexico - Guay16, Core 4569-2, 12-15 cm | ecosystem: Environmental > Aquatic > Marine > Hydrothermal... | reverse complement strand
GAAACAATTCAGCATTACGTTTCACATTCCCAAGGTCATTGGGATTTACCACAGCAAAAGAAGCTCGGCTCTTTTGCTTAATCGATACCTTGGGCTTTAGCCCAAGGAGGTTCATTTTTTATTATATTCTGATTTCTATATATATTTTAAAGTAAATAATTAATACTCATATTTAAATATAATCATAACTTCAGTTCTGATTAAAACTATATCTCAAAGAACCTAAGAAAAAACTACAGCAGTAACGAATCCCTCAAAAATTAAAATTTTTGGGGCACAGAAAATCAAAGATTTTATTGTGTTTCGGCGACAAAAAACCTCCGCTCGGCATCAAAGCCCTCACGAACTGCGGCTTACTTCGCACAACAGCGCGGATGTTAGTTTCAATTGAGTTTGAGTTTTAATTTGGGGTCGCCGTCGGGTGGCTTATGCCACAGATTGCATCACTTCGTGAGAGATATTATTCTTTTCCAATCTTCCACAACAAATCAAAATAGCCAAGAAAACTTCTAACCGCCTTTTCACTTTCTAAAACAAAACCTATCGGATTTATATCCCAAATGATTATAGCAACTTTATTTCCATAAACTATTGTGGTTGCCGGAAATTCATATTTTTCTGGCAAAAATCTAACTTCAACTAATTTTTGTTCTTTTGTTGGTCTCTTCTTCCTTAATTTTTCATTATAGATTATTTTATAGTTTATTTTGGTTTTAACTCTTCTTTTTTGCCAATTATCAAAATACCATTTGAAAATCTCTTTAAATTTCCCTTCTGCTCCAAAACCAACAAAATCTTGTTTTGTTTTTAAAATATCCTCAAGAATACTTTTAATTCCTTCCTTTCCAAGAAAAATTCTAGCTTCTTGTTTTTCTATGCTATTTTTTGCCGTTTTTATCAATTCTGGCAGAACTTTACTGATTTCTTTTTCACTTTCTTTTATTTCACATTCTTTATTTTCTAATATTTTTAAAATTCTTTCTGGATTCTCAGAATTGAAATATTTTTTATTGTTCTTTATAATAAAACTAACCAAACCAAGATCAATAAGCTTATCTAGAATATCATAAATATAACTTCTGTGTAATCCTGTTTTCTTTACTAAATCACTTACTGTAGCTGAGCCTATTTCAAGCAAAGCTAAGTAAACCTTTCTATCATTTTTTGTTAAACCGATTCTTTCCAGAGCTATAATATCCTGCATATTAAATTCTAATCATTTATTCTTTATAAAACTTTTGATTTGTCGTAAGTAATACTGCTGGCATAAATTAATAAACTACTTATTAATATCTATTAAATGGTGATCAGTGATTAGAATGGAAAGAACTCGGGAAGAATTAGACGAAATAAGAAAAAAGTATAGATTTAATAAGCGCATTTATCAAAAAAATTTAACAGAATTAGTAGATGAAAGCGACAATACTATTTCTGCTCAATTAATAGGTACACCCTTCCCAATATTTACTGATCAGGTTTATAAGTCAAGAGATGAAAGTACAGGAAAAATCAGAATTCATATTCCACACCCTGAAATAAGAGACACATTTAGTCTTGATGAAATCAGATATTTATTTCCAGAAACTAAAAAGGAATATGAGGAATGTTGGATAGATGCCATGTTGATGGCTGCAACAGGTGGTCCAGAAGAGGCAGATGCGTACCTTTTAGGAAACATTTGTATCCATTATCATCCAGAAGATGAAGAAAGTTTGCAAATACGCTTAGGTTATCCTAGAGAATTTGTTGTTTGTGCAGCACAATATTTTAAATTATTATAAGACGGCGACCCCAAACCCCAATTCTACTCTGCCTTCGGCAGAAATATATTATAATAAAACTCAAACTCAACTTCGAGTTTTTCCATTTGGAACGTTCCACTACAATACCCAAAGCTGCCCAGCACTTTAGTGCTGGGAGAATATATAAATTCTAAAAAAATAAAGAAAAAAATGCGCGACGAGCTGGCGCAATAGATCACCCTAAATCTAGCGTTAGCTATATCGCCAATAAATTATCTTTAGCCCATGTCAGCTATAAATATTAATTAGGAAATAAAGCTTTTTATATTCAGACCTTTTAAATATTTCTATGGGAAAGAAATTAAGTAAATCAGATTATAGAAAATAAAGAAAAATATGTCTAATTAATTTTGAGGTTTATATTCAGAATGAGATCTTTTCTCTTCATAAGGAAAAAAATCTATCTCATTATCCCCATCAAAATTAGAAGATGGTTCATTAAATAAAAAATCAACTAATGTTCTATAATCCCTTTCAGCTTCACGGGTGTTCATGATTACCATTAGAAAATTAAATTATTTATATAAATTTTACTATAAAGTCCGTAACTTCGCTTTCTCATAAGCAACTCGAGAATAAAATAAGCAATTATCGACTCTGGCACACATGCCCTCATCCAAACTTGTAGAACAATGAGGAATAGTTTTAGAACTCAACTCTAACAACATCCCTATCAATTAGATCTATGCATTTCTTGAATTTCCTTTTTAACTCAGAATCAAAATACAGAGCAGTTCTTATCTGTCTAAGCTGATCTATGATCCTACGGAATAGCCGAATAATATCGCCCTCTGCTAAGTTGCTATAATCTAAGATTTTGCTGAACTCTGTTCCAGTACACCAACCATACACAAGCTTGTAAAGTTTCTTCAGATAAAGATAATTAACATTCTTCTTTATAACATGATTCTCTATTGGCAGGTTGAACTGAATATTTTTTGTTTTTGAAAAACGATCTCCTCTGCGAGGCTCATACACAATTGCTGCAATCAATACATTAATTTGGGCTGGTTTTAATTGTTGAAAGACTTTCTCAAACAAGAGTTCAGTTATAACAAGCTCATTTGAATAAATCCTTGACGCAAACTTCCCTTTCAAAGTGAGAAAACCTGCGTCATCGATATATCCTAGCTTTGTTAATTGCCTAACTTTATAGTTAAATGAGCTAAGTATCCTAACTTGTTTCTCGCTTTGCTTTTTAACGTAGTACCCAAAATTACTTTTCAAGATGCGACTAATCTGATTTTTGTCATAGTTATTAACTAGATTAAGTACAGTGTTATATGTTATCTTGAATTGGCTAACAATTGGCTCTATATCTTTACTGGTCAACTGTTTGATCTTATCAATATTATCATGGTTGCGATCAAATAATGTATAGACGTAACCAATCTTATCAATTCCTCGGCGACCAGCTCTACCAGCCATCTGAAAGTATTCTTTTGAGAATAAATAGCGGAAATTTCGGCCATCATATTTTTCTAATGTAGCAAAACAAACAGAACGGGCAGGCATGTTTATTCCGACTGCAAATGTCTCTGTAGCATAGAGTACCTTTATCAAACCTTTGTTAAATAATTTTTCAACTATCTCCTTTATGATAGGCATCAAGCCAGCATGATGTATTCCAACGCCTTTGGCGATTACTTGCCTTACCTGTTGGCTAGTTTTCATCTTTCTTAATGTTGGTGTTATTAGTTTGTTATAGATCGCAATTATTTCTGCTTTTTCTTTTTTGTTAGCGAAATCAAATTTACGAGCAGCTTCAAGCGCACGATCATGGCAGGCTTTTCTTGAAAAACTAAAGAAAATGCAAGGAAGTCTGTCTTTATGGTACAGCTCTTTTATTAGATCGCAATGGTCGGGTGTTGGTAGTCTCTCCTGTTTTCTTTTTCTACGTTTTTTTCCATAGAAATGTTTTTCAGCGTCTATTCTGAAGCCAAGCTCTTTAAAATCGATCTGACCATATTCAAAATCATATGCGAAATGCTTTAATGGAACTGCTCTTTTGGTGTAGTTGATGACATCAACTTTGTGCTGTTTGATAGTCTCAATCCATTTTGCAAAAGTCTGTGCATTTGGAATAGTTGCAGATAAACAGAGAAATCTAACATATCTAGGACTGAAGATAATGCTTTCTTCCCAGACAGTGCCACGTTCGACATCTGTCATATAATGGATTTCGTCAAAGATCACATAGCTAAGATCTTTTATTATATCGCTGTACTCTAAGAGCATATTTCTATAGATTTCTGTTGTCATTATTAGGATAGGTGCTCTGTCGTTTATAACAACGTCTCCTGTTAGCAAGCCAACTCTATCACCATACTCTTTTTTAAAATCTCGGTACTTCTGATTACTAAGAGCTTTAATTGGAGCAGTATATATGATCTTTCTACCTTTTTTTAGGAATTTATCAATAACATAATCAGCAATGAGTGTCTTGCCAGTTCCGGTTGCAGCAGACACAACTACAGAACGATGTTTTTCGATAGAATGGATGGCGTCTTCTTGAAATTTATCTAATGTGAATCGTTTATATTTCATTAATAAGTAGATTTAAGCAATTGCTTATATAATTTATTGATTTATTAGATTTAAATCTCAATTTTAATCCCGACTTCTATTTATTCTTTACGATCACGAAATTTCGTTTTCAATTCGATTCGCTTTTTGTGACTTTTCTTATCTTCTAAAAATTACAAATAACAAACTTGACTTCCATGAGAATTGCAAAATGGAAAGGCAGTATTTTTAGAAACGCAAATTTCTTTTAAAATCCAGAAGGTTGTTCATATAATCTAAAGTTTATTGGATAAAATTGAAACAGTAGTTATCATAAAAACAAAAGATTTAAGTTTTGATACCTGATTTTTAATCTGTCAGTCAGGCAAAGTTGACTGGGAGCGTGATATTAGCACACTTAAGTTGACAACACCTATTTTTGTAGCTCAAGAAATTATATCCAGTAATTCTAAGATGTAACATATATTTAGTACTATTCGATGTTAGAATGTTACAAAAACTAGATGGGGGATGTGTAATTGGGATTAATTCTGCCATAGTTTTTGCCCTTTTTTTGCGAAAGTTTTATATATCAGTATAGTTTTTCCTATACTACTGAACATCAAAAGAGGTGATGATTGATGGCTAAAAAGAAAAAGGCTACGCCTGCAAAGCAGGGGAAAAAAGAAGCGTTATTAATTAGCGGCATAATCGCGCTTATATTAGGTATACTAATGCTGATTCCAGCTACAAGGGAGGCGTGGTTCAATTTACACAATGTAGCTGCAGTATTATTAATCCTCCTTGGATTAAAGAGAATCTTCATGTAAATATTTTTAATTTTTTTTTATTTTGTAATTTGCTGTCAACTTAAGTAGTAGCTCTATAAACATAGTTTAAAACATAAAATAAATGAATAATGGTGAATATGCTTTGAAGGGGCTAATGCATTAGTTTCTATATGATCAGTTAACCAATAGAGTTGACTTAGCCTAATTTGAAATTACTCTTCTATAAATGCTTTGATTAGTCCGTTAGTTAGTTCTGGTTTAGAAAGCATATAATAATGGCCCGAGTCTTTTATCAAGATCAGTTGTGAGTTTGGGATAAGTCTATTAAGTTGTTTTGCGTACTTTGGTTTTATAAGCCTATCAGCAGTCCCACTTATGATTAGAACAGGAATTTTAAGTTTCCTAAGGCTGTTGGTAGTGGCGCCGAATTTTTTCATTATTCTATTTCTATTTAGAATGATTCGGAACTGTTGTTTGACGTTATGGGGTTTACTTAATCTTGCAATCTGAATTATATCCTGTATCACACACTCATCATTCTTATTAATCAGTCCTTGGAATGCTAGGCTAAGTTTTATAGAAAAAGCAGGTATATTTTTCATAGGTAGCCAAGTTGTTACCCAGAAACCTAGAAATGTAATAGGATTCAAGCAAAACTCTGCAGTTGTACTCATTAGGATAAGTTTTTTTATACGGTCTTGATATAAGTGTGCATAAAACATTGCAATAACGCCGCCAAGCGAGTAGCCACATAAAATGAATTTCTTTGCTTTCAGTTCTTGAAGTTTCTCATTGATCTCAGTCATTAGGCTTTCCACAGTAACATATTCACCTTCTATATCTTGGATAATCACAGTGTAATGTTTAGAGAATTCTTTAATCTGTTTCTTAAAGAGAATATGATTGCTCATATATCCATTGATAAATACAAGTACTGGCCCTTTTCCATATTGATATATCATTTTTATCAGAAGATTAATTCCTTTGATAGTCTACAGTTCGTAATGCGATTCTTAAAATAACCAGCCCCCCAATCAAATACAGGTACAGGTATTTCATGCTCATGATTGCCGCTTAGTTTGCAACCTGGACTAATGATCAGAATCTTATTAGCAGGAACATCTTCTGTGATGTAGGAACGAGCAGCAATCTGTGTGTTTTTTCCAATGGTGATGTCTCTATCGCGTAGGTGTATGACTGAGTCTGCACCTATCATTGCATTTTTCTGTATTGTTAGTTTACCAAGTTTTCCGTCAACAGGGTCACAGATAATTTTTACAAAAGCACCAAAAGCAACACCATCTTCTAAGTTAATATATGGACCTTTTGTTTTAACAAAGGCATCAATGTAATAATGGTTTGTGAAAAAATAATGTGCTAAGAAGACATCCTTCCCCCATTTTATGCAGTTTGGCCATAAAAATAATTTCTTGGCACCTACAAAATTTCTCAAGAACCAAGGTCGCCATTCTGTTGGATCCATACATGTCCCAACAAGGTAGGTTGTGAATCTACAATATGCAGAGTGTATTTTTCTAGCTAGGGTTGGTTGTGCACTCCAAGATCTTGCTTTTTCTACAACTTTCTGTCTTAGATGTTGACTAACCATGTGACTTTTTTGGGTGTATCTTTTAATTAGTTCTTCGGGATTATCGTGTACACTGAGATATTGTTTTCTTTTTTCAACAGACATATTGTGAAAATCAACTAGTTCTTCGAGATGATCGTATGTTAGATGTTCATTTCTGAGTCTATCTTGCTCTCCTTGTGGAAGTCTGCGAATATCTTTATAGATTACAATGCCTGGAATGCCGCTTACATATGAGTAAGGTGGGACATCTCTATTCACAGCAGTTCCTTCTTCTACAATTGCCCCTTCGCCAATAATTGTTCCTGCCCTAATGATCGCATTTTTCTTAACAAGGCAACCTTTGCCGAACACTATCTTGCCCATTCCGTGTTTGCCATCATACTCATTTCTCATCTCGTGGTTGATTGCTTTAACACCATCTTCTATTGTCACATCATCTTCTATTATTGTTAGGCTCCTTGGGTTTTTTGGTGTTTTAAAATGAGGCAGATTGTCTCGTGCTCCATTATAGCGAGCTAGTGGATCTAAATAGACATCCTTGCCTATAAAAACATTTTCACCAATAACAACGCCAGCTCTTTTAAAAAGAGAGACTCTTACTCTGCTTGCTTTCTTTGGGTTTTTGATGATTCTTGTCGCTCCATTAAGCATTATTGTGATGAAGCCATCCCATAGAACACCATATAGGTTTCTTAAGCATGTCCATTCTGTTGCAAAAGGTCTTCTTCCAGGAGAGGAAATATCAAGCCTTGTTAGGTTAGAATCGTGCAACACATCGAAAAATTGGCTAGTGTTCCAACTGCTATATTTCCCGTTGTATCTCTTTTCAATAAATTTCTTGTATAAACTTTGGAAGAATGTGAATTGTCTATCACTCAGTTGTTCTATATATTTCCCAAAGGCATTCTTTGCAAAAATGAGGACGGGATTTTCAAGATAGTATAAGATATTTTCTTCTTTTACATTTGATTTTTGTTTAACACCAAGTTTGTCTGCATTTTTTATTATTTCTTTAATAATTGCGGCATCATTTGTTCTTAATTCTAGATATTCACGTTCAAGTTCGTTATATTCGTTCAATATCTGCCAATTAGATTTTTCGGTGCTTCTGCTTGCTAAATAAAGCTTGTTGCCGAAAATGTCAGACTGTGATTCGAAACGAGCAATCAGATCTCCATCAATATGACCTTTTTTTGCAAATCCTTTTAGAACATCTATGTATTTTAAAACATCTCCGTGCTTTTTGTTATACATTTCTATCAATTCTTTATCTCTCAATAATCTTTCAGCAACTTCTGGTTTAAAATTGCCATTTAAACATAGATTGCTCAGTAGCTCAACCCTTTTTTCTAGGGGTATATTTGTTGTTTCAGAAGACATCACAATCGCCTTAACTTAAATTCTCTATTACTCTCTTAAGCTTCTTCTTTACTTCTCCACTATAATGTTGATAGCTCTCTTGTAAACTTTTTATTACACTTTTCTTTCTTTGTTCTTCTAGCTGGGCTCTTATTGCAGCTCTTACAAAATCGTTTACATTTGAGTATAGACCCTGGCCTACCACATCTTTCATTTGTTTTAACATCCCCTCTGGGATGCGTATGTTAATCATCTTATTCACCATTTGACTCCTCCTTCACAGAATATATCTAAACGATTGTTTTTTGATTATTTAAAAAGATTGTGGTTTTTTAGAGTATTCCTTCTTTCTTTTTATTTAGTCTCTTATAATAAGAAATACAATATAACTGGCAATAATAAACAACCCATTGCATGTGTCCTTTTCACTTTCACAATCGCCGGAATGAGGCCCAGAGCAGTGCTGATTGTTAGAATGATCAAACCAAGAAAACCTGTTAGAGTTATCACTAATATTGTTATCAGAAGCAGAATAGTTAGTATTACTTTTTTATAACTGATTTTAACTAACACTCTACAGAATATTTTTGAGATTTTTATTGCTAAAAAAGTAGCTAATGCTCCTGCTATTAATGCAACAATTAAAAAAATGATGATGTAGTTAATATTAATATTTCCAATAAGTTTTTGTACTGCTATGATACTTCCATTTCTCGCCTTATCTAAAACATGTAAAGTTACCATTGATAAAATAAAGTTAACAGTGTTAATGCTACCCATTAGAACCATAAAACCTTCATCGCCAAGCTTGCCTGCAATCTGCATTCCTAAAACAGCTGCTGCAGACCCTCCTAAACCGGGCATTACTGCGGTTATGAATCCTGCAAATTGTCCTGCTACTATTGCTTTGAAAGATTTAAATTTTGATTCTAATTTCTTTTCTTTATGTGTTTGCTTTGGTATATTTTCATTTTCGTTTAGACTGATGAGTAATGTTGAGAAGCCGAACATTCCTGATAAAAGTGGAAATAATGGATTTGAGAGATTAGGGATTGAAAAAATAACAATTCCCAAAGAGCCTGCTACTAAGAAAACGAATAAAGCCCAACATTTTTTTCTGTCTGTTAGAATCATATAGAGTACGATCAAAATCAAAACGAATGGAATTAATTTTTTTAAGTAAGGATAAATAAATTTTACTATAAGGATTAGCAAAGGAAAAAGAAAGATACTCAGCAGCAATGCACCCAAGCTTCCAATAACAGTTAGCTTCACTGCATGAAGACCTAGACCTTTTAGAAGAAAGCGGTGCCCTGGTAGAATTCCCAATGCGGTGTCTGAGTCAGGTACTCCTAGAAAAATAGAAGGGATTGAATCAATAAATGTATGCGTAACTGACATGCTTATTATAAAAACTGCCAGTGAGAGTACGGAGAATTTTAAGAGGAGAAGTTTGGACGCGGCTATCATTAGAACTGAGATCAGATTTATATGAATGCTGGGCGTTAAACCTGTAAAAATCCCTGTGAGAATACCGAGAATAAGGAAGAGAGCTATTTCTAAAAACATCTTACATCACCTAACTATTGACAAGTGAAATAGTAAGTGAAAGAGCGAAGGCCTATTCTAACATGATTATAACCTGATTAGTTCTTGCTGGATCTAATTCACCCTCTAGCAATTTATTCTAGCAATTTATCTTTAGGATGCAACGCATATAGACTTTTCTATATACTTTTTATAATCTTTAAATTACATAAATGGTATATATATTCTAGATATATTCTAGCAGATAACCCAAGCCTAGAAGTTATGTGTTGCACAGCTATATTCAGTCTATTATCAGAATGAGAGAAATATATATGTAACATTGATATGCAGCAGTGACGAATGACTTTTTAATTTCTTAATTTCACTCTTTAAAGATTAGTTTATCACCCACTTTTATGTTCAGTCTATCGGTTAAACCCGCATTGATCTCTAAAATATATTGTGCTCTCACATCCGGCATGATTGACTCACACGGTTTTGTTTTACATGGTTGCGTCTCTTTGCTTATATAAACAACATCTTTATTAGCGTTTATCCAGATGATGTCTAAAGGAAATTGCATATTTTTCATCCAAAAGCTATGAGTATCTTCTTCATCATAGACGAACAGCATTCCTTTAGAATCATCCATGAACTGCCTTAACATCAATCCGCGGGCTTTTTCAGTTGGTGTGATTGCTAGTTCTACTTCAAAGCAAAAGTTATTGTGGCAAACTCTTGAGATATTTGGAGTACAAGCTGTTATTGTCATGAGAATTATAGTCATCAGAAATGTCACTAATACTATTCGTGTAGTATCTGCCATTTTGTAGTATTTTTTTTGATTATTAATAGCTGTCTGACTATTTTTTTATAATATTTTTAATAATCATAATAATATTTAAAGTTATGGTTATGCAAATGAGAAAGAAATTAAACTGTTAATTTTATTAAACTGTTCTATTGTTTTAAACTTCTAATGCTAGAGCACTTCTAATGCTAGAGCATGTTGATAATTAGTTTTTCCGGTTTAGTGAACTATCCCTAAAAAATCAAGTCTAAAAAAACAATCTGTCAAAAGCTTTAAAAATCGCTGTTGGTTCTACTTTGTTATGACAGATGTAAACAAACTCTTAGAAGAAGCGACCTCTGTGTACAAAAAAAATTTTGAACCAATTGCTTGGTTCGGTAGATGCATCTTCCTTAGCTGGTATTGTGATGTTGGAACGTGCAAGTTCTGTTTTCGCTCAACACAAAAAGCAAGAATACTGCATGCCAAAAAAGCTCGTAGGAGTATTGGCTCAATTCTGTGTGAAGCTCTTTTAGCAAAAAAGCTTGGTTGGCGAATCGAATTTCTAACAGGGGGTTATCGTATTTTTCCTTCTGACGAACTTGTCAAGATTGCAGAGCTTGTTTCTAAAGTATACGATGAAAAAATCTGGCTGAATCTAGGTGCTTTAAAAAAAGAAGAACTCTATTCATTCAAGCCGTATGTGAAAGGTGTTGTTGCATCATTAGAGACTATAGACCCTAAGCTGCACGGCAAGATTTGTCCTGATAAAGCAATTCAACCATATGAAGATATGCTTAAAATTGCTCAAGATCTTGGTTATAAGAGAAGCGTTGCCATAGTTATAGGTTTAGGTGAGAAGAAAGAGCATATCGAGCCTCTATTTAACTTCATTAAGAAGCATAAACTTGATAGGATAACATTTTACGCTCTGAAGCCTATTAAAGGGACACCTTATACAAAAAGTCCTGATTCTGATTACTATGCCTGGTGGATTGCTAAAACAAGGATCGAGTTTCCTGAATTAGAGATCATAGCGGGAATCACGCCAAAAAGAGTTGATGACGTTGAATTATTGTTGAGAGCAGGTGCAAATGCAATTACTAAGTTTCCTGCAACAAAAGTTTTTGGAAGTGATAAAGCAAAACGTTTCGAATATTTGGTTGATAAAGCAAAAAGAGAGTTTAAGAGTACCTTGACAACATTTCCATCATTAGATTGGAAAAAAGAGATAGACGCTTTAAACATCTCTAATGAATATAAGAAAGAGATGAATGAGAAGATTAAATATTATATAAGGAGAATGAGTTAAAAAAATGAGTCTCATTTTTATATCTCCTTTTTATATTTCGTTTTATTATTGTTACTATTATTCTTTAAATTAAGAAAGATTTATATATTAATTCATCACTGCGCAGTGATTATGATGATAAAACCTCCTTTTGAGAAGATATTAGATTTATTTACTGAATATGAGCGCTGGAGAAATTGTAATATTTTGAAGCGTTTTTTTTCTGAGAATCCTAATTTGGATACTAAATTAAGTAAGGATAGTAGTATTGTTTTAACGCTAGATCGTGGTAGTATGTTTTTTATTGTGGCTCCAGCATATGATTCTGTTACTCCTGAAGGCAAGAAAGAGATTACAGATGTTTCTTTGGATATAACAATGAGTCTATTGAATGGAAACATACAAGACAATGTTTATTACGCAAAAAAGGAGTGGCTGCATAGAAAATCTATATTATATCAGGGTATGATGTGGCCTTTGTCAAACAACGGATTTGGTTTCCAGAAATTGGTTAAAAGAAATTTTAAAAAACCAGAAAGATACCAGGCAGTATTAGATAATCTATGTGAAGCAGAATCTAAGCTATTTGATGCGATCAGCGCAAGGAATCCTGATACAAAAGTGACAAATGAAGCTTTGAAAAAAATTATAAATGAATTTGAAGAAGCAGAGATTGGTTATTTCTTTTCATAGTCTTTCTCCTATATTCATTTCCTATATTCATTTCTTCATAGTCTTATTTCTTTCCATTTTCTATAGTAAAATCCTTTAGTAAAGACCTTTACCAGGCTAGAAGTAAAAGTTGTATAAGTGATAATGATAAATGATAAGCATATAATAGTTTAAATAAGCATATAACAGTTTTAAAGCCAGTTGTTAAAGCCAATTATTTTTCTTTTAGTTCGTCAATTTCTTTTTTGCCTTCTTCTAGCTCTTTTGCCTGCTCTGTATCTATTTCTAGTAATAATGCTTGAAATTCCCCTACATGAGTCTTTTCTTCTTTTGCAATGTTTCGTAGAACAGCTTTTATGTTTTTATTCTGCGCAAGAGCAACCATTTGCTCATAAAGGTTTACTGCGTCCATTTCTGCAATTATACCCATCCTAAGAATTTCTTTGTCAATATCTTCTTTTTTTATTTTATCTAAATTTAATGGTATTTTTGATAACATTTTTATTCACCTTTTTGCTGAATTTATCCAAAAGGTTCATATTTTGCAAAGTTTATATATTTTGTTATTTTTATTTTGTTTTGTTTTGTCTCTTTTATTGTTAATACAATTTAATGATTAATCTGAGAAATCATCTCTTCTTAGACCTAAAACCGACTTTGTTAAAATGTTTACACTCTAAACAGTAGTATACAATTATACCTTTGTTATTTCTGACCCTGCAATTAAACCCTGGCAACAAGAATGAATAACAATACTTGCAATACTTTCTTTTTAGTCTTGAAGGAATCTTTACTTTTGCTTTCATGCTTATCTTTCTGGCTAATGTGATGTACCTTCTAGCCCGTTCTGGATTCTTCTTTACAATCTCTTCGGCATGCTTAAATAACTGTTCAATACGTTCTTTTGCTATAGCTTGCATTAAAGTTGGCTTTTGTACATGTTTTTTTCTTTGTTTTTTTTGTTTTCTTTTTTCTTTCATCATCAATCAGTTGATAACCATTGTATGTAACTCTAATATATAAAACTATTTAAACATATTTGAAATATAAAACAGTATGAGTTGGTTTAGAAGATTATTCTCAAGGAAAAAAAGATTAGAAAAAATAGAGATCCCGCTAGATAAACTGGATAGTTGGTTGGATTCTAGAGCAGAATTACTAAAAGGAAAGCTAAAACAGCAACTGATCAATTATACAGATGTGTATAATGCAGAAGTAGCCGATATTGAAAAAAACCTTAAAGCTTTAGAAACAGCCGAGTTAAAAAACAAGAATGTTCTGCCAAAAGTAAAAAGCATAATGGAAGGGAATCGTAATACTTATGTAAGATTTGTGCGTAGCTTTGTAGACAGACATGCTGTACCCGACTTTGAGAAAATAGACGAGTTTATTAAAGTGTTTGAAGAAGATATTGAGGGCTTGAATAAAACAACAGGTAAGGCATTCTATGTTTTGCAGGAGTTCTTTAAGGACGAGGTAAACAGAATTGCAGCCAATATTAAGAGAATGGACGCTGCTGTTGCTAATATGAAAAAAGAGCTTGTTAAATCTGATTATGACAAAATCTTAGAGCTTAAGGATAATATAATTCGGCTAAATGAGAAACTTAAATTGAAAAACGAAATAAAAGAAGAATCAGAAAAAGTTAAAAAAGAAAATGATGAGATAAATAAAAAGATAGACACTACTGAAAGATTTATCGATGACCTAAAAAGATCTGCTGAATATGAGGAAATGCAAAAGCTTAAATCTAAGTTAGAAGACACCGACAGGAAGATAACAGATCACAAGAATATGTTATTTCAGTATTTTTCTGCGATTGAGCGACCATTAAAAAAGTATAAGCATATGACCTATGATTATGATAAGATAGTTGAAGGTTATCTGGACAATCCTGTTAATGCGCTTGTTAAGGACCAAAGAATGGACATAATCAGTGTCCTTTATTCTATCAAAAAACTTCTTCAGTCTGGTGAGTTAGGATTAAAAGACGCTAGCTTAAATAAAACAATAGAGATTGTGGATAAGCTTGATAAGAAATATCTACAAGAGTATTTGTTGGTTTACAACAGACTAAAACAGGAGAGAGAGATAATTCTAGCAGAGATTAACAAGAACACTATTGACGAAAAGTTAGCAGAGCTTAACAAGAAATTAGAGGTTGCTAAGTATCAAAAAGAGAGGAGTGATGCCCAATTAAATAATTTGAAGCAGAAGATGAATAGGTTTAATATCGATCAGATTAAGAAAGATTTAAAGAAAAGCTTAGAAATAACAGGTTTTGATGTAAGGATTATAGATTAAAGCATGAAAATAAACAGTCTTAATGAAAAAATGATTGAAATGACTTATCTATGTCTTTTGATATCTAATTCTAAATGCAACTTAACCTAAGAGCTCTACGAAAATGTAACAAACTTATAATTTTTTTTCTTAAACAAAATGATTTAAAATTGGCTTAAAAGGTTCAAAATTGGCTTAAAAGGATAATGTTTATAAACAATCATTTTTTTCTTATAAGAGGTGATAATTTGCAAGCTGACATAAAAAGGGATATTCTCCAGATTATTGACAATGCAATTGAAATTCTGCGCATAATAGAAGAAAAAGATCTAATAGAACTTAAAGAGCTTAGCAACCACACGATACACAACGCATCTATCTACCAAGATAAAGATTCTATCACAATCGCTGTAACTATATACGCGCTTTCAAAGATAATTGAGAGGAATGACGCAAAAGTATGGCCTTCCATATTCTATAGATTAAATGCAGCACGTAAATATCTTTGGCAAAATCAAGATGACAAATATCGTAAAGAAATAGAGAATCTTTTGAAAGATATTGCAAAGGTTGATAGCAGATTAAAACTTTATGCAGAAACTGTGATTGACCAAGCAAAAATTAAGAAAGGAGGAAAGCTTTTTGAACATGGATTGTCAATGGGAAAAGCTTCAGAGTTACTTGGAATTTCACAATGGGAGCTACAATCATATATTGGAAATACTAAATTAGTTGATGCAGAAGCAATGAAGACAAATGTTCTTGAGAGGCTTAGGTTTGCAAGAGGGTTATTTCAATGAGGGCGCTTGTGTTTGATGCCGGACCGATAATAAACTTTGCAACAAATAATCTGCTTTGGTTCCTTGAAGAAATAAAAAAACGATTTAATGGTGATTTCTACATACCAAAATCAGTTAAGGAAGAACTGATTAATAAACCTCTTCGGACAAGACGGTTTAAGTTTGAGGCAATGCAGATTGCAGAAATTTTTGTAAAAGGTGTTCTAAAAGCATATGAAGAAGACACACACGATGAGGCTCTAAAGCTATTAGATGCAGCCAATAAAATCTTTTTTGTAAAAAAACAGCCATTGAGACTTGTGCACTTTGGCGAGATAGAAGCCTTAGTTATAGCCGGTAAGTTAAATGCAGATGCACTTGTTATAGACGAAAGAACAACTAGACTGATACTTGAAGAACCTGAAGCACTTGTTAGAATAATGGAACGTAGATTACATAAAAAAGTCAAACTAAACAATGATAATCTAAGATTTTTTAGAAAATTGGTACCAAAGGTTAATATGATTAGGTCATTTGAGTTGGTTACAATAGGCTATGAACTTGGGATGTTTAATAGATTTTTGAGTGCAGGGGAAAAAAAGCTAGTTCCTGATGCTGAAAAACAATTACTTTTAGCATTGTTATGGGGCGTTAAGTTGAATGGTTGTGCTGTAACCGAACAAGAACTTACAAAAGTGGTTCAGCATGAAATCTCCTCGAGAAAAAGGAAAGTTTTATAAATGAGAAAGTTTTTTGTCGTCATAGCTTAATAAAGCTAATACACCAAAAAAAAGGGGGTTAGACGATGGTGAAGATAAAAGTAGCAAAAGTTGGCATTAAAAAAAAGCCAGGATTTCTATATTTTGTGGACAAGAAAGGAAATATATCCTGTGCAAAGATGGCACGGGGTGGCAAGAAAGGTGGCAAACCACAATTAGTTGCTAAGGTGGGAATTAAGAAGAAAGCTGGCTACCTATATTTCATTGACAAGAAGGGAGATATCTCTGCTGCAAAGATGGCACGGGGTGGCAAGAAAAGGAGAAAAAAGAAGAAGAAAAAAGCAAAAAAGAAGACACTAAAGAAAAAGAAGGCCAAAAAGAAAAAAGCTCCCAAAAGAAAAGCTAAGAAAAAAGTGAAGAGAAAGAAAAAGTAAAGTCTTTGCTTTTTTTTATTTTATTTTTTTGAAGAGGCTCTGTTTCTATTTTTATTACTTTTATAATATTTATTTAATAACTTTTATAATATTTATTTTATATTTATTTCTTATATACAATATATTCTAAGTGATATTATATCACAACAATCTTTATAAATCTAAAATAAGAGTATAGAAACATGAAATTCGCACACCTAGCTGACTGTCATATTGGGAGCTGGCGCGACAGGAAGTTAAGAATTCTTAGTTTGCAAAGCTTTGTAGTTGCAATAGATGTCTGCCGTGAAAGAGAGGTTGACTTCATATTGATAGCAGGTGATCTGTTTAACACATCTCTGCCTCCAATAGATGATCTTAAACAAATTGTAAGAAAATTAAATGAACTAAAAAAGGATAATATTCCTGTATACATCATACCAGGTAGTCATGATTATAGCCCGAGCGGAAAGACAATGATAGATGTCTTGGAGAGTGCTGGTCTTGTTATAAATGTCTGTAAAGGTGAGGTCGAAGGTGGCAAATTAAAGTTAAATTTTATTCAAGATAAAAAAACAGGAGTTAAAATCACAGGCATTGTTGGAAAGAAAGGTATGTTGGATAGAAAATATTATGAAACATTGTATAAGTCGAACCTAGAGCAAGAGCCAGGTTTTAAAATATTCATGCTACACACAGCTATAACAGAGTTGAAGCCTAAAGAATTAGAAAAGATGGATTCTATGCAGCTATCGTTGTTGCCTCGTGGTTTTAATTATTATGCAGCAGGCCACGTACATTATATTTTAGAAAAAGATATTGATGGTTATGGCAAAATTGTTTATCCTGGAGCTCTTTTTCCTGCAAATTTTGCAGAATTGGAGAAGTTCAAGGCTGGTGGCTTCTACATTTATGAGGATGGATTGTTAAGCTACGAGAAGCTTAATATCGTCAATGTAGAAAGCCTTAATCTGAATTGCGAAGATATGTTGCCAGAAGAAGTAAAAGAACTAATCTACTCAAAGATAAAGAATAAAGAATTCTATAATACCATAGTGCTAATGAGATTAAGGGGGATTCTAAAAGCTGGAAAACCAAGTGATATAGATTTTAAGGATATTTTTACTGCTTTAAAACTAAAAGGCGCATATTATGTTATGAAAAATACCATAAAGCTTACAAGCAAAGAGTTTGAAAAGCTTAATCGTCCTGAAGAGACGATGACTAACGAAGAAATTGAACAAGCATTAATAAATGAACACAAACAGGTACTGCCTGGCCTTGGTATTGAACAGAGCAAAAAAATAATGAAGGAGCTGATGCAAGCATTGGCCAATGAAAAAGGTGACCTTACTATTCAAGAACATCAGGATAGGATTATTAAGGATGTTGAAGGAATTTTAGAAGATCCCTACCTACACGATTAATACTGTCACTAAAGATATATTATGCCTCATATTAATATCTATTTATATCTATTTATATCTATTATGTAAATAATTGAGTATATCCTCAATCTGCTTTATTGTGAATTAAAAATGTGTAAAAATATATGTACTAGAAATATACTTGAGTCCAAAATAACCCCAAATTAGAAAACATATACTAAATTAGAAATATATATAAATGAATGTATCTACACCCAAATGTGATGTTTGGAACTTGGAAAAAAAAGAAAAAGAATGATAAAACAGCAGATAATGCTGGAGATCCTGTTGAAGTAGACTTGAATGAATTAATCAAAAGAACAATACTAGCAGATTTCGATAGAGAATTTATTGTTATGATACCAGATAAATGTAGATATGTTTCTTATCATATGATTCATGTAAAACTTAGTGATGATGGTTCTAATGAAGATGGTTCTAAGGTTTACGCTTTTCCAGTACCACCTGTGACTGATTATTTAGAGTATGTTATTCAGTCTGATGAAGGATGTTTTAAATATTCAGGGCGGGTTGTTCCAAGAGAACAACTTGAATTAGATCCAGCAACACAGAATTATAGCAATCATTATTTTGTGATAGATAAATTTATCAGCGGACCAGCTGTTTCAAAATTTTGCGAACGTGATTAGGTGTTGCCTTACCTTTTGTCTTTTTCATAACTTGACCAATCACAAAGTTTAAGGCTTTCTCTTCGCCACTTTTATAATCCTCAATAGCTCTAGGATTTTCTTCGATAGCTTCTTTACAAAGCTTTTCTAATTCAGCTGTATCAGAAACTGCTGCTAGACCTTCTTTTTTGACACGGTCCTCAACATCAAACGACGTAAGAACGAGATCTTCAATTAATTTACGTCCAATCTGTGGTGTTATCTTTTTATCGATCAGTAACTTAAGCAAAGCAGTTAAATTTTTTTCATCGATTGCAGATTTTTCTAATGTCAATTTGTTATAGTTAAGTACTCTTAATAACTCCTTTCTTAGCCACCTTGCTGTAAAAACTGGTTCAACTTTCTTTGCAATCCTCTCAAAAAGTTCTGCAAGATCAAGATGCTGGCTAAGCACTTCTGCATCAACCTTATCTATCTTATATTTTTCAATAAACTTTTCAACTTTTTCCTGGGCAAGTTCTGGTAGTTCTGCTTTTGCTTTTTTTATCATATCTTGTGTTATCTCAGTTACAACTAAATCAGGATCAAAGATATACCCATAGTCTTCTTCGGTTTCTTTTGTCCTCAATTCGCGGGTTATACCTTCGGCTGAGTCCCAAGAACGTGTTTCCTGTTTAAGGTGCACGCCTTCTTTAACTGCTCTTCTCTGTCTTTCAACTTCATAGTTTAATGCGCGTTCTATTTCCTTAAAGCCGGTAATGTTTTTTACCTCTGAACGAACATAACCTGATTCTCTGATGCTAACATTAGCGTCAGCTTTAATTATCCCCTTATTTAGATCAAATATCTTTAGATATGTAAGAATTCTTATTAGCTCTCTCATAAAATCGCGGGCTTCGTCAGGACTTTCCAAGTCTGGTTGTGTTACAATTTCCACTAATGGCCTACCTGACCTATTATAGTCAACTAAAACTGTTTTTGCAACATGCATGCCTCCTTCGTGTACAAGTGATGCAGGATCTTCTTCTATGTGCACACGAACAATTCCTATTGGTTTGCCACTCTTGAGCTTTAGTTCGCCACCTTTACCTAGAGGGATCTCGTATTGTGTTATTTGATAATTTTTTGCCATATCAGGATAGAAATATGACTTTCTCGAGAAGATTAACTGTGAAGAGATGTTACAGTTTAATGCTAGTGCAAGCTTTAATGCAAAATCGATTGCTTTTTTATTTATAACAGGTTTAGAGCCAGGGTGACCTAAACAAACCTCACAGCAATGGGTGTTTGGTTCTGCATTAGCTGTAGAACAACCACAGAATAATTTTGTTTCAGTATCTAACTCTACATGGATTTCTAAACCTATCACAATGTCAGAGCTGAATTTCATACAATTAATACATTTATTAGTATTTATATAATTTATGGGAAACATATAAAAACATATACTCAATATTTAAGGGTTGTATGGAAGATGAGATTGTAGTTAAGGAAGAACTTGGGGAAGAGTTTGAGGAAGAGCTTGAATGTGAAGAAAATGGAGAAGATACTGTCAAAGAAGAACAAAGAAAAAAGTTTTTCAAAAAGATAACTGTTGTTTCTGTTGCTGTTATAATGATCATACTTGTGTTAAGCTATTATCTATCAATGCCTGGTGTGAGTGAGGTGATAGTAAGTTTAGCAATTAGCTCGACTGTTAAAGATAATCAGATAGAGTATAATTCAACTAATAGGATTGTATTTATTGGCAACACGTATGAAGAATTAATAGCTATATATGATGCAAACTATGCAAAAGAGTTTAAAGTTTGTTTGAAGGGTTATATAGACAGAGAAGATTATTACATAACAGAACTGTATAAGCCTAAGATGTATGTGCAAAGATTTAATCGTGTTGTTTCTGAACCTTGTCCTGCCGATTGTTTAATAGATTTGCATAGTCACCCAGAATTGCACTGTATACCATCTGATCAGGATATCAAGACTTTTTTGCGTTTTAAAGAAAGACAACCCAAAGCAATAATGGCGATTATGTGCGAGAGAAACAGAATGAATTTTTATGAGTGATTATTTTTATAAGTGGTTAGTGGTTGTGTGATATAGTGGTTGCAGCAAGCTATTTTTTATAGCAAAATACTTTTTTAGAATCAAATATAAGGGAACTAAAATCACAATAAATGATTAATGCTTTTAATTTATTAAATAAATTATTAAAGGATACTTTTAATTATTAAATAAATTATTAAAGGGGTTATTAGCCTTAACAAGTAGCTAAACAAGGATTTTTTCCTTCACATTGGTTTTGGATTCTGATTAATGCTTTTATGTTATTCTGTTCGATGAAATTCAGCTTTTTTAATCTCACGACAAAAAATTAAGTCGAATGGACGCGGCGGGAATTTCGATTGTGAAGCTTTTAAGTTTCTAACAATATCGAACCCGCGGCCCCCGCCTTGCGAAAGCGATGCTCTTTTGTGCTTGCACAAATATTTTTTGCAAGTACCACTGAGCTACGCGCCCAAACACGGCTAACAAACACGGCTAACAAACACGGCTAACCAAACAAGCTAACAAACACGGCTAACATAAACAAAGCTAACAGGTGACTAACTTGGCTGAAGGAACTGGGGCTGCGAGGACTTTCATGCATGCATTTCATGCATGCGCATTTTGAACCCCGATTACAGCGTCCCGAACGCTGGGTGATTGCCAAGTTACACCACAGCCCCATTATACCATCATAAAACATCATAAAATGAATAGATATTAAATAGATATTATAAATCTAACATATTTAAATTGTACTTTAAATTGTGCTATAAATTAAATTATACCTGCAAATTAAATTATACTCATAAATTAAATTATACCAAGTCTTTCCAATTTTCTTTATAATATTTAAACTTTTCATCAAAGACATGTTCAGGGGTCTCTTCAAGACCTAAAAAATGTAATTTCTCTCTTAACTTATGTATAACAATGTCTTTATCTTGATCACTGGTGACTAACTCTAGTTTGAGTATATAACCATAGCCACGTGTGAAGTCAATGCAGACTGTTATATCATCCCAATTAAATATGTGGCGTTTCCTAAACAATTTTACTTCAACTTCATGGCCAAGGGTTTCTAAGAATTCTAACAGAGTGTCAAAATCATTTTTTTTAGCTAGGATCTCTATTTCAGGTTTAGTGCTATTACACATGCTATTACACACCATACTCTTCTTCAACAGGATTTTAGAGTGACTGTTGTTTTTCTGTACTCTTAAATCTTTATCACTAGACATGCTTTTAAGCTTTATTGAAATAGAGTCCATAATCAACCTTTTTTTCTATTGATCGACTCGAAATCCATGTTTTCAATATAATCTGTGAAAAATTCATTAAAATTAATCAGACACGATGTTCTATTGCAAACACCAATAGGAGTCTCCACTTTTGGTGCTACCGGCACAAAATAGTATGTGAAATCTTTGTTACCGCAAAATTGACATTCTTTTTCATAGGTTGGATTGTATTGTGTATATTTATAGCTTCTTAAGGGCCATCTCTTAGAAACTTGTATATTTCTCCAAGCCCACATGCTTGGCGGGTTAATTTTGTTAAGTGGAACTATTGTAGATACAATACCTTTTTCTGTACCCACCCCTCTTATATCATCTATAGCTTTGTTATAATCACGCCAAAGAATCTCTGCTTTTTTTTTCTTGCCTTTTGCAGCCAATTTTATTATTCTTTGTTCTAAGTTCAGTATCTGTTCTATGCTAATATGTTTTCTCTTCATAAAAGAAAGGTGTATTATTTTAATGTTTAAAAAATTATCTTGGAATTCTGATGTTATTATTACTATTTTTTAAACCATTTCTTTATTTCTTCCCAAGACTTTGTGTTAAGAATATTTGTCTTTTGTGCCCACCCCCTCCTTGCTGTGCCAATTGCTAGCCTCATGTTTTTTAGGTTATTAATAGAATGTGCATCCGTAACGCAAACTAGCTTAACACCAGCTTTTATAGCTTCTCTTATATGAACATCGTTTAAATCTAATCTGTCTGGAGTTCCATCAACTTCTAAAGCAACTTTGTTTTTTTTAGCTGAAGAAAAAATCTTTTCAAGATTTACTTTGTAAGCATCTCTTTTGTTAATTACTCTACCAGTTGGGTGGGCAAGTACATTGACGTATTTATTTTCCAGTGCTTTAATAATACGCTTTGTCATCTCTGCTTCTGTCATCTTAAAATGGGAGTGTACCGCTGCTATTACAATGTCAAACTGTTTTAGAATCTTATCTGAATAATCAAGAGAACCGTCTGGTAGTATATCTACCTCTGTGCCATGTAGAACTTTTATGCCCATATTTTTTTTATTGATTTTCTTTATCTCTGCTTGTTTTTTCTTTAGCTGTTTTTCATCTAGGCCATGGGCTATCTTTAAGCTGGGAGAATGATCTGTGATTGCAATATAGCCATAACCAATTTTTTTAGCTACTTTTGTTATTGTTTCTATTGCATCGTTTCCATCGCTATATTTTGAATGAACGTGTAGATCCCCCTTGATATCGCTATAGCCTAACAGTTTTGGAAGTTTACCTTGCCTCGCTACTTCTATCTCTCCATTGTTTTCGCGGAGCTCTGGTTCGATATAAGGTAGATTAACAGCTTTATAAACGGCTTTTTCAGTTTTGCCAGCGATCTTTTTTTTACCTTTAAACACGCCATATTCACTTATCTTTAGGCCTTTTTTGATAGCTAGTTTTCTTAGAGCAATACTGTGATTTTTTGAGCCGGTGAAATACTGTAATGCAGAGCCAAACTCATCAGGTGGAATAACACGGACATCAACTTGTAGATTGTTCTTTAGTAAGATACTGCCTCTTGTTGGGCCTTTGGCTAACACACGAGCAACATCTTTCATTGATGTAAACTTATCCATCACTAACTCTGGTTTGGTCGATGTTATAAGGATGTCAATATCGCCGATTGTTTCCAGCATTCTTCTTAGCGAACCTGCAGCGATTACCTTGTCAACGCCTTTTACCACTCTTAAACGAGCGATTATTTCCTCTGCTATTGGTAATGCCACACCAAGCAAGACCCTTTTTTTACTCTTTTTCATTAGTGCGATACCTTTAGCAATATTTTCCTCACTTTTTTCACCAAATGTTTTTAATTTTGCTATTTTGTGCTGTTTAATTACTTGCTCTAAGTTTTTCATTGATTTTATTTTTAGTTTATTTGCAAGCTTTGCTGCTTTTTTTGGACCAAGACCAGGAACCTTCATTAGCTCAGTGAGGTACTTAGGAACTGTTTTCTTTAGACGTTCGTATTCACTTATTTTTCCTGTTTCGATGTATTGAACGATCTTTTTAGCAAGACGCTGACCAACACCTGGAATTTTGTCTAATGCTTTTATGCCACCTTTTTTGTAAATTGCTTCGACATCTTCGCATGTTTTAAGAGCGCGAGCTGCTTTTCTGTATGCTTGAGGTTTCCATTCTACGTTTTTTATTTCAAGAATATCTGCGATTTCTTCGAAGATTTGGGCAATTTCTAGGTTCTTCATTTACTATTTCTATCTCTTCTTTTTTTTTCTTAAATCTTTCTCTAGATTTTTAAACTTAAGTATATCCATAATAATATGCCAAATTAAAACTACTGACAGGACAGTCAGCCAGATTAAGATAGTGTTATTACTTAATGCCATTGTATCACCTCTAGATGAGAAAATCTTTTTTGGTATTTAAATTTATGGTAGACTATCGTTCTCTAGTTCTCTATTATTTGTTGATATCTGTTGACTGAAACTATTGATTGGCTGAAACTATGGCTGAAACTATGTTAAAACTTTCTTTAGCAAAGCCATCCTGATGTACAAACCATTCTCTGCCTGGCGGAAATATGCGCTTCTGGGATCTTGGTCTATATCAGGACTAATCTCATCTATACGAGGAAGAGGGTGCATTATTATTGAATTCGACTTTAACAAGCCTATGTTATTCTTATCCAGTCTGTAAAAACCTTTAGCTTTATTATAGTCATCTTTACTTTTAAAACGTTCTTTCTGAACGCGAGTCATGTAAACACAGTCAACAAGTGGAAGAACTTTGTTTAGATCTTCGGTCTCTTCGTAATGCACGCCTTTCTTATTGAGATAGTCAAGAATATCTTTTTTCATCTTGCAAACTTTGGGGGCCACAAAGTAGATTCTAATGTTGTGGAATTTTGTTAGGAGATATGCCAAGCTTCTTACTGTTCGCCCATGTTTAAGATCGCCAACCATTGCAATAGTTATTCTATCTATTTTCCCCAATTCGCGTTTGATTGTGTATATGTCGAGCAAGGATTGCGTAGGATGATGACCTGGACCATCACCTGCATTGATGATAGGGACATTCGAAACAGCCGCAGCTGCGCTTGCTGCTCCTTCTTGAAAATGCCTAAGAACGATCACATCCGCATATTTATCCATAACTTTTATTGTGTCATTTAATGTTTCACCCTTTGCTACAGAAGAAAACTCGCGTGCATTTTCTGTAGTTATGACATGACCGCCAAGTTTTATCATAGCAGACTCAAAAGAGAACCTTGTTCTTGTGGAGGGTTCATAGAATGTGGTTGCCATAACCTTATTTTTAAGAAGATTGGATCTGCCTCTTCTGGCAATTTTACGCATTTTGTCTGCTTCTTTAAAAAGACTCTCAAGAAAATCACGTGAAAATTGTTGTGATTGTATGATGTGTTTAATTCTGCGTTTCCTTTTCATACTAAAGTAAAATATATTTGCATTTTTTATAAATTTAATTAGTGCAAAGAACATATGTTAGATTAGTAACCTGTTAGTTAAAACAAACTCCCTAACTGTATAAGTTTTTCTTCTTGTAGATGGTCTGCTGTTAAAAGCACTCCTATTGGAAGTCCTTCATGCTCACCAACAGGAATATTTAGATGTGGCATGCCTGCTAGATTAGGGCCAACTGTTAAAACATCTGCAAGATAGTTCTGCAATGGTGTTAGTTTTTTAATATCATCAAACTTAGGTGGTAGCATCGGCATTGTTGGGGTTAGAATTGCATCATATTTTTTAAAAACGTTCTTATACTCTTCTATGATTTTTGTCCTAACCTTTAACGCTTTAAGATAATAAGCATCACGATAGCCAGCCATCCTGGCAAATGTCCCTAGAATAATCCTACGTTTTGCTTCATTGTTAAAGTACAAACTTCGGACTTTTGTAAAATATTCATTAAAATTACCTTCTAGCTTTTCATGAGCACCATAACGCATACCGCAATATTTTGCAAGATTTGTACTTGCTTCTGCTGTTGAGATTAAATAATAAGTTGCGATAGCATAATCTTTTGTTAATGGTAGATTGGCTTCTTCAGTGCTAACCCCTGCTCTCTCTAACTTTTTAATGGCTTCCTCTGTCTTTTGTTTTACTTCAGGGTCTGCTTTATCCAACAGGTCGCGTATAATAGCAACTTTCATGCCGTTTACAGACTTGTTTACAGAATCGGTATATTTTGGAACCTGAGCTTTTAATGTTGTTGATTCATTGGGATCATGACCTGAGATGATTTCCATAACCAATGCTATATCATAGATATTTTTAGCTATTGGTCCTATTTTATCTAACGAGTTAGCGTAGTCCATTAAACCATAACGGGAGACGCGACCATATGTAGGACATAAACCAAATACACCACAAAATGATGCAGGACAAACAATACTGCCGCCTGTAGATTCTGCTATAGCAACATGAGGAAAGTCTGCTTTTTTGGTTATCCCTGCTGCTCCGCCTGAGCTGCCACCAGTAGTGCGGTCCCTATCAAAAGGATTTTTTGGAATTTTAAAGCCTTTGCCAACATTTACAGAGAACGAGCCAAAGCCAAACGCATCTTGAGCTGTCTTTCCCAGAATGATGGCACCGTGCTTCTTTAACCTAGAAACAACAGTTGCATCAAACAAGGGAACATATCCATTTAAAATAGCTGAGCCAGCTCTGCTTTCTACATCTTTTACAACAATACAATCTTTTATTGTAATAAATAATCCAGCTAGTTTTCCTCCAGGTGCCTTGGCTAATTCTTCTGCTAGTTGCAATGCTAATTCTTCTGATATTGTGTTAAAATAATTATAATCTTTATTGATGCTTTTTATTTTTTCTATTACTTCTTTAGTTTTTTCGACAATATTAATTTCTCCTTTTTGCACTTGTTTAATGAATTCTTTTATCATTTTATTTTTTTGCTGTCCAAAATTTTTTTAATTCTATTAATTTTTGAATTGGTTCTTTTGAATTATTTTTTTG
>Ga0180301_10000649_pt1 | contig 26953 bp, 47 predicted proteins | sample GuaBasSediGuay16_FD_121797 | JGI IMG/M metagenome (GOLD analysis project Ga0180301, IMG submission 121797) | Subseafloor sediment microbial communities from Guaymas Basin, Gulf of California, Mexico - Guay16, Core 4569-2, 12-15 cm | ecosystem: Environmental > Aquatic > Marine > Hydrothermal... | reverse complement strand
CTTGTGGCGGACTTATATTTAAAAATTCCGATATCTCCTTATAAGAGACCTCCGACGGAATTGAATCATCAAGTTGGTGAGCCAGATATCTAGAAATAAGAGCCAACAAGACTTTGTCTGTATTAATAAGATTAGGCCTTTGAAAGATTACCCTTCCCTTCCTGTCGACAACACAGTAGTGTAATATAACTTTTAGTTGATCTTCAAGCCTAGCTCTGTCGTATTTTTCCGTGTCCACTAAAAACTTGTTTTTTAATTCTTCTATATCGCTCATAGTCATCACTTTGAACAATCAGTCTTTTTTTTTGTTCAAAACTATGTTATTATTAGAAGTTAAAAGCTTAAAAAGATTTGTTTTTAAGCTAATTGCACATAACTCACACATTTTTCTAAATATATTGTTCAATAATCCAATTAGATACTCCTTTTTTAATATCTTCATATCAAAAATGAAATGATTTCAACAGTATTCAGCTTTTTTGGCAATAAATTTATCGAAGTAGTCAGTTAATAACCTAAGTGCTTCTTCTCCCGATTTTATAGAAACAGCCGATTTAAGGTTGATAAAATGTTTATTCTTTCTATATTTTTCTACTTCTTCGTTCACAGTCAAAATTGCAGTTCTATAAGGCTTGTCGTTTGACAAAAAAACAGAATATCTAATTCTTTTTGAGATATTATCTGTTTCTTTAGTCAGAAATGGCGGATTTTCTTTCCTTCTTACACATGCTCCGAGTGTGCTAATCTCTCTTGTTTTATCAAAATATAGCTTTTCAGAATCTATTTCGTCGTAATCGTCCTCTAGCATCACAGTATGCTCCTTTTTGTTAGTGGAGGAACTAGCCTTTATGTATGTTAACTCTTTTATTATACTTTTGCATCTGGAATGATTCTTTATATAACGCATAAAGCTGGGGTCGCATAATATTCGATATTCGTAATCAACCCCAACCATTAAAATTCACGTCCTCTCAGATGCATTTTTCTATGAACTCATCATCCACTTTATTTATATCGATTATCTTAGTAGGAGACCCTATGGATTTTGTGACTTCTAGAACTTCCATTGGATTAAAATCAAAAATTTTGTCTTTCATTTCAGGTTTTTCGAAAGTCACATCTTCAGTTTGTGTAGAGATAAATGACTGTAGATCGTCTGCCAATTCGTATTCTATTATATACTCTTCAGAGTTTCCCCCCATATATCTCACCTCAATGTAACACTACATGTTACATAATAACTATTATTATACGATAGTATAAATCTTTGAGCCAATCAACCAATTCGCATATGATTGGAATTTACGAACCTCTTGAATTAAATATGTGAGAATGCCCAACGATGCATTCTGCGAACAGATTCTGTCATTGGAACTACAGATATTATAGCAGAATCCTTAATTTTTAGTTTTAGGCAATCACATATTTTCTCATATGGGTGAGTCTCTTTATTTAGAACTGCCTTCGCTTTTGGAAAGTTATCCAAGATTTTTTGGTATATCTTCTCATCTTTAATTTTTAATGTAATATCAGTATTTCGAATAGTATCTTCGTTAGACATACGCCAAAAATATTTGGGTATTCTCATACTTCTCGGTGACAAATTAAATTTTCTTACAATTATCTCCATACCAATCTATCTTAATTATAGGTTGTTTCTCTTAAAAGTTCGAAAACTATTATTCCCGAGCATTTATGTGCAAGTTGGACTTTATGTGCAAAGCCCCTTGTTGTAAATTCTTGGAAGAAACGGAATTTTCTTACTAACAAAAATGATTAAATAATTATTATCCTCCGTTTCCTTGAAACCGAATATCTTGTGGAAATCCCTTAATTTCATCCTTCTTATAACGATGCTCACACTATCACCTATCCAACTGCCTTTCTATTTCCTTCATCCAGGGAAAATGGAACGCCCTGATGTAAGTGTAAAGAAACGACGCAGGCACGCCAACGAGCGTCAACCACCTCTTTCCCGAGATGAAAGCTACAGTGGACCAACCGGCAAAAAAAGCCACAGTTTCCAAGAACCTCATCTTCTTTCGTTTGGACATTTATCCATCACCAATATCACTTCCTTAGCTATTCCTACCTGACGATAGGTTATCTTGTTCTTTATTTGCAAGCCGTAAAGGTATTTTGCGACCGTGTTCCTGGCCATCCCAAGGCGGTCAGCAAGTTCAGTAGCCGTGTAGCCGTACGGATATGATTCCTTCAACGCGTCCAATATCCTTTTTTCAGGCGAATTTCCTATCATTCAAACCGCCCTCTCGAATCCTTTCAAATTTCTTGTCCTGTATTCATCCATGACTTCGCGGATGTTCAGGAAGTACTTCAAGCCGTCTTTCGTGTAGCCGTATATTCGTTCGATCCCATGCATATCCTCAAACTTTTCTATGAATTCATATTTTGGATTTGTCATATTAACTGAACTATAATGATGAACGATTACATTTAAAGATTTGTATAATTGAGAGGTAGAATCGGAGTGCGGCGCAATCGATTTTGTAGTGGATGTAGTGAGTGTAGTGGCATATCCTATATAATCCCTATATATGCGTATTAAGTGAGATACCTCACTACACTGACTACACTCACTACAAATTTTCTTATTAATAGCAAAAAATAGGAACTTTCATAAAAAATATTAGTCACTACTATAGTGTAGTAATATGAAAAATATTGCTGATTTTGGCATCAACCCGCTACATCCACTACAAATTCTATTCATTTTTGATGTAATTTTTCAGCTCTTTCTCTTCAAGTTCAGGTTTGTCTTTTTCTCCCAAACCAAAAATGAAGGTCCAAACCTTTGGTTCTCCATCTTCGTCAATGAATCTTTTGCTCTTGATTTCAGCATTATACTCCTCTTTCAATGCTTTATTTACATCTCTAGCTGTCATAGGTTGTACATTCCTTTCTTTACAGAAAATTTCAAACTTTTCTTGGAATTCCCATTTAGCAACAGACTTGTATGGATCTATGTCATAATAAGTTTCTATGAAAATTCTCAACAAATCCGCTTTATTTTGATAAGCGCTCTTTTTCTCTTCTATTCCGCCTTCTTTATAAAAAATTCCCCTTTCCAACACTTCTTTCAGAATTCTTATGATTTTTCTACACAAATTTTCAAACTCCTCGTCTGGTATAGTATCAATAGGATCTATTCCACTTTCTTCAAACTTATTCGGAAAATCAATTATTATCCATCTCCTATAAAAACCATCGGAAGTATCAGTAGTTTGACGCAATGTATTGGCGTATTGTGTAAGTTTGGCATAATTCATAAAAGTAGTCGGATTCTTATGTTTCATTTCGAACGGCATAGGATCCTCTCCCGTTAAGCTTTTTAGTATGCTCGTTTTTTTCAACAAGTTCGTATCCTGTTCTGAAATTTTTACGAGCAATTTTCCATATAATTTGGCCATCTCGAATTTTGAAGAATTAAGCAAATCTATTGTTGTGCTTGTAGTATTTTCTATCCCTACAAACTTTTCCCACAACCTCCCCAAAGTAGTTTTTCCGTTGCAGCCTGTTCCTATAAGCGAGAAAATTCTGTGTATTCGGTATTTCCTATAAGGGATATATGCTGTTATCTCGTATAGAAGTCTTTTATTGTCTTTACCTACCCAATCTTCAAATAACTTGTCTATTGTGGGAGTATCTTCACTATTTCCAGGCTTCCATGGAATAGGATTCAATGTGAAAAATTCAGGGGTAGCCTTTTTTTCTTCTCCGGTATAAATATTCACGAGTGTATCCTTGAATTGTATCCATTCAACAGGAAGTTCTTTCGGTTTTTTAGAGGAGAAAACTTCAAGCGCCCTTATTATTTTATTCTCTATGGAAGGCTGTAACCATTTTACTATTGAATATCTTTCGACAAAATTTCGAAGTATGTCAACATCAGAACCCATTTTCCATTTATATTCTTTTCTATCCCATATCCACCATATTTTTGTTTCCGTGTCGTAATAAGTAGGATTTTCTGACAGGTATGCTTTTATTATTTTTTCATAACTCTCTTCAGGAGAATTTGCCATAAGGTTAGAAGCCATCCTTTTCATTTCTTCCTTTGACACTACTATTCCATTTTCTTTCAAAAAATTGTCTATAAGTTTATCTAAATCCTCATAATCAGCCGCTTCTGGAACCAATTTTATGTACTCTTCCTTGAGTGAAGAAATCGGAACGCCATCATCTAAAAAAACGGACAAAATTTCATTAAGACCTAGTATAGGTTCTATTTTTTTATTTGTCGTTTTTTTTTCAGATGATGTTTCTGTCATATTTCTTTCTCCCATCTAGACTTCATAATTTTCAGGGATCGGTTTTGGATAGGATTGTATTTTTTTATATAATTTTTTTCTAATTCTACCCTTCTTTTTTCATTCGGAACTTCTATGTGAGAAAAATGAGTGAATCCTTTTTCATGCGTTTTTATACGTTTTTCAATATCTTCACTTTGCCCAATGTATGTCAATCTTAAACTCCCATTTTTTGTAATGTTGAACCCGAAATATATTCCAGCAGTTTTCTTATTAAGAGAAAAATCTTTCCTGTTTTTTATGTTCCCATAATTTATTTTCAACTCGTCTAATGATTTTGACAGCATTGATGTTGGGAAATATTTTAAACAGAATCTTTCGGCGTTAGCTCTTGGCCCATCATAGATAGGATATTGTAAATCTGGGAATTTGTCATAATCGTGTTTGAATTTGGTTTCATCTTTTCCTATGCAACATTCTTTCCAAAAATCACAGATGTGATATCTGACTTCTTCTTCAAATGCATTACATAAAATGGCTCTTGTAATTTGATCCCAATGTCCTGTGATGAAGAGAACTTCTTCGATAATTTCAGCTCTTTTCTCATCACTCACATAATAAAAATCTTCAGCCAATTTTTTTATCTTATTCAAATCGATAAAAAATTCACCTTTTTCCAATTTAGTCATTATCTCAACCTCACTCCGAAAATTTTTTCGTAATACCTTTTTTTAGACTTCAACATGGCTCTGCTGTAAATTCCCAACGGATTCACCCTTTCTTGTATTCTTCTATCTCATCCAAAAGCCTGTTCACGAGGTCGTCGTAGCTTTCCGGCTTCCTTCCGAACTCCGCGAGTCTATTCCTCGTGGTCACGTCAAGCTGTATAGTTGTCTTTTCCGCCATAGAACCACCTTTTTATATAATTTCTATGGCGCTTATAAATCAATTTCTATACTAGAAAACCGTTATTCCCTGATAGTAGTCAAAATTTTCTTCATCCTTTTCCTGAACGGGACGTTTGGATCGCGCCCTTTTTCGATTTTTGGAAATTTCAATCCGCGATACTTCACTAACCACCAAGTCGGGTTCCTCATCCCGCACTCAGGGCATATCAACTCTTTTCTTCGGCTGCCGTCCTGGCAGAAGGCGTCAACTTCCACGTCTGCCCCGCATCCCATGCATCTAATGTTCATTTTCTTTTCTATCATTTAACCACCTTACACCGTCCTCACCAAACGCGAAAAATAACAGCACGATTGACAGCAATGATAGTGTTATTATCATTCCCTTGTCGGAACACATCACACAAATTGGTTCTAGCGCAATGTTCATTTCTGTCTATCTCCTCTTTCAATTCTGCGACAACCTACGCCCAAGCTTCAGGCGTTCCGCACGCCTGGCGTGCTAACTTCAAGTAATGAAGTATCTGTCCTAACAGATTATTGTGGTCTATTCTCCAAAGAGTGTAAATACCTACTACTATCAACACTCCCATGAACAGCATACATATTGCTAACATTATCTCCGTCCTCGCTAGCCGCCTGTCCATCGATTCCGACACCACATAAACCTTTCCGTCATGCTCGGCTGTCATCACAGCCGAACCGTCAAGCTCCCTGTATGCCGCGTAGATTGCGTTCCTTATCTTTTGTATCATTTCTCATCTTCTCCTCTGCACGTAAACCCCTTTCCGCAGACCGCACCCTTCGGCGAAGAAACGTCCGGAGCCAGACACCGTGCGTTGAAACCATGTGAAACTTTTGTTGGCGATATTAGAAACCGCTGCCCTGCGGAATCTTGCCGTTTGTGTCGGATGCCTTAGGTCATTGCGGGGGACATTCGCGTTTTCTTCCTTCTCTCCATTCGCACATATAGTATATTTCGGTCATAATCTCAATTCTCGTTTTTGCTATATATGGACAACTGTCTAAGGGTTCTAAGGTGTCAATGGGGTTTTAAACTCTATAGTGAATTTTAAATTTGCCTATAGGGTTATTTGCCCTTTGACACCTTTGACACCTTTGACACCTTCATAATTTTCTAATTTTTCCTCCCATTTTTGCACTAATTTTATACCGGTCCGATACAAATAAAATATATATACGAATAGTTATGATACTTCGGTTTGTGTTATTATTTCGGATACTTCGGATACTTCGGATAATACGAAATAATTCGAAGCATTCGCAATTCGAAACACACCCCCCAACTCGCATATTTTATCCCTCACGATTGTCAGATTGGACACCAAACCGACTATAAACACCCTTTTTCACTCAATCTCATTTTTTACCACCTTTTTAGTGTTTTTGGCAATCGGTGGCAATTTCATTCGCTGACATTCGCTTATTTGCGCCAACTGGCGCTATGTGCTTTCTTCCTTCTCTCCATTCGCACATATAGTATATTTCGGTCATAATCTCAATTCTCGTTTTTGCTATATATGGACAACTGTCAGGGGTGTCAGACCAGACATACTGGTTTTACCCTATAGGCAAATTAAAAATTTGCTATAGAGGTAGAATACCCCTGTCTCCCCTGACACCCCTGACAACTTACATCCAATTCTGACTTAAGTCTAATTCCCTTATAAACAATAACTCTCCTCCCCTCAATTGTCGGTCTTTCCTCCTTTTTAGTGTAGTTTGGCCCCTTTTCGTCATTTCTATATCCGTGCCTTCCGGTTTTTTGTATAATACCCTTCTTTTATCCTCTGGATCGGCAGTTTCTAACACCCCTCGTTTTTGCTATATATAGCGATGTGAACTATGCTATTTTCGCCCCTAACTGCATTCTTTTGATACTTCCAAATTCTTTCGCCGTCTGTCGGTCAAATAGGCACCCCATATATCATAAACAAAAAAGGGGATTTCTCCCCTACTCGACAGGTCGTCCGTCCACATCTGTTATAGTGTATCTTTTGGATTTCCCGCGCCCAGCCACCACCACTTTCAGGTCGGTACCTTTTAGGCTTCCCTTCCTCTTGGCGATTTTTGCTATCTGACCGAACAGGCTTTCCGTCGTTTGGCCGACTGTAACGAACCACGCCTTTTCCTCGCCATTGTGCTTTACGCCCAACACGAGCTTCTTCACTTCCTTGCTTGGATCGTTGAAGTCCGGTATCATTACTTCTTTCCCGTCGTCCATACACCTTATTTCGTGCACGCCGCTTTCTATCTTCAACGGTTCCTTTTTCTCAAAAGGCTCTGGCTCCCTGAGTTCAGCTTTTTCAAACCATTTATCTTCCACTTACTTTCACCTCTATTTTTCACTTTCACAGGCAAATGCCCAAAAAAGTCACTGCTCGCACACCCACTCCGCTATCACATACGGTAATCCTATTGCTACCGCAACCATCATAAGGGCTAGTTCCTCGTATCTTGTGTATTTTTTCTTTTCTCCTACCATCTTATCCCATCACTTCCTTTTTCAGTTCTGATAATGGAGTTATAGACTTAACTTCCCATACAACTTCGTAGAAGATTCCGCATTTTCCACATTCCCATAAAGATTTGTTGTAAGGTCTTTCAGATTCATATCCTATATCTTCTACACGCCCCCATTCTGACATTTCCTCTCCGCATTGTTTACATTTCAGTCCCATATACTATCATCTATCCCATCACTTCTTTCTTATCTCTAAATCACTTTCAAATTCAATTCCCAATAGTATCGACTTAATTTGTTCTAATCTGACTATTGCAGTTCCGACTTCGGCAAGATTAGTATCTTCATAATTGAACGAATCGGTTATTTTTCCGTCTTCAATTTTTATTCCCAACGATATCATTTCTTACACGTTCTCACACATTCTGTAAAAGTTATTGAAGTTATATTTTCCATGTCTTGCCACAAACACATACTCGGACAGAAAAAATCTATATTCTTATCTATCCTCTGATGTATTCCGATATTATCAAATAACAAAAACAATACCAGTATGGTAAGTCCTATTATCCAAATCTTCTCATATATTTTCATATCATTCAAACACCGAAATATCCTAAACGGTATAATAACAAAATTATTGACCCAGCAAACAACACGCCTATCGCTACAATTTCCTTCAAGTTAATTTTCTTTATATTCAAATTTCTGTATATATTTATAGAAACTAAAATAGAAATTATAATAGAAATTATGAATGAACATAACATATTAAATCTTTCTTTTATTCTTTCCTTTTCTTCTGTCATTTTTCATCGGACCTCTTTTTTTCTAATTCTTTAAAATATTTGCAGTCTTCGGCGTCTGGACGCTCCCAATACCAATAAGGACAACCTCCATCGAAAATTCTTAAACAATCTTTACATTTTCTTCCCATGTTCATACCCCTGTTTTGCTCCAATCATGTAATAACAGAAAGCCGTAAAACAGTAAGAGGCTACGGTTAAGACGGTGTCTCCTGACTTTAGGAATCTGATAAAAGCGAATATGCTCAACAGACCCAGGAGACATACTATCACGATCTCGTAATCTATTTTATGCTTCAATTTCAACACCACATTTCCTCTTATAACACGCTAAGAGATTTACAGGTCTCTTAGCTGCTTTTTTGTCAAGACCATCTTTTAACCCCTCTATAACTAAAATACAGGCCGGTCGCCCGACCTTCTTAAATCATACCGACAGTTCCACATATTCGCCCTGGAATTTAGGCAACATGTGGTAAGCCTTACGCCCAAATCTTTTCGCTACATTGACACCGTGTCTCAGCTTCACCGAAGCTGGTAGCGAACCTGACTGATTGCTGAAAGCCATTTTCTTTTCACCTCTTTTCAATAAAGTCTATCTCACCAATTTCATTCCTTTCCTTATCTGCCCCGCAGTCAGCCCGTTGAAGCATATGTACGCTTTCCCGTTGTGCGACACAACGCCAACTTTCGCATTTCCGATCCTTTCCGTCAATATCATCTAATCACCCTCATAAGCAGAATCAGCGCAGTCTTCTATCATTTTCTCGATAATCCCGTATCGCTTCCCAAGCACAGCCCGCTCTTCCGGACTGAAATCGAAGTCATACGGCCTGTTTTCAACCGCGCCAACCTGCTTCTTTTTCATATTTACTTAATCGGAAAGTGGTATAAAAAGGTTTTCTATGTTATGTAATATGTATTCTACATAATACATTTGATACTACTATTTAGTGGAAAAGATGTAAAATCATTTTTTCCATATCAGGCCTGCTTCCGTCATCATTCTGCATACCTCGCAGAGCACGCTCCCCTTCATTGAATACACCGACTGGCACTCTTTCATGCACACCGCTCCAGTTTCGTCGAACGACTTTATGTAGTTGTAGACCGACACGCACCTTGAGTTCATCGATATGTCAAGCGCAAGTAGAAAAATCATGAGGCACAAACCCAGGGACATGAACCACCTGAACTGGTTTTTTGTCATCCTGAATTTGCCATCATCTGCCGTGTGGCCATCACTCAATTCTGAGGTCGTCAATTTCAACATCCTCATTAACTGGCTTCTTTGGCACTCTTTGCGTTGGTTCTTCCTTCTTTATTTTGAACGTGTCCATAGCGACGGGCGTGGCGTAGTTCATTGCCATCCCGTGTTGTTTCACGACGTGCCTCATGACATCCTCAGCGTCCTCAAGCACTTTTCCGCATTGGTTGCATCTCCATTTCCAATCCATGTTCATCCCTCCAATTCCTCCTTTATTTTATTTAACAATTCCATGACGGATTCGTTTTTCGGCAAAACGGCAAACGCCGCATCGACAATTATCTTGAAAAGTATCAACGCGAATGAACAGAACGCTAAAATCGACACAGACTCGTAAGGCAGGTCATACGCTTTGCCGCTTGATATTATTTCAATAAATGTCATTGCCACGTCTGATGCCATCCTTAAAAGATATGCGAACAGAATGACCCTCGCAGCTGTCGATATGTAAAATATCCTTTCCTTCCACTTCTTCCCGATACTGAACTTCCTCTTCGCCACCTCATCACTTCTTCATCATTTTAGCCATCTTCATGTCACGCGCTCTCATCGAACTCCATATCGAGGCGCATGCAAACAGGTTCATAGAGGCCACGAGTATTATGAAATATGCCATCTGGTTGGCGCTTCCCGAGCTGCTTATTATCCTCGGTAGCTCAGCCAGTATCCCTATCTTTCCTATTCCCGTTGACACTTCTTCTAACACTCTTGTCCAACCTCCTCCTTTTCGCTCCTTTTGAGCTTCCTATCAGCATCTCAACATCCTTCAAAGACACCTTGCCGTAGTTCTTGCGGAAATACTTGTATCCCAATACCTTAGACGCATCAACGATTGACACGTTTATGTCCGTGTTATACATTTCCTTGAACTTGGTTTCCATTTCGTTTTTTAGGTGATTTATCGCGTCAGAACACATGGGATCAATCGATATCTTAACCGAAGCCATTTAAATCAACCCCCTTTCTTTCAACCATCATTACCATTTCCTCTTAGCTTCGTCTTTCCTTTTTTTGTTCTCCAACGACCACCTTATTACCATCCTGTAAAAGTCATAGCCGAACAGGAACACGAAAACCGTGTCTATCATTATCAGGGCAAGGCTTACGTTTTGCAGCGAAATGATAGTAGCTGGTGATGCCCCATATGTTTTTGCGGTGTTAATAACCATCCCAGCGGACGATATCATTATGAACAACCCAAGGAAGAATGACATATATTTGAAGAACGGTCTTGAGCCGAACTTCCTTTCGTTTTCCACGTCGTATGTTCCCATTCCGAATACAATTGATAACCCAAGAAGGACCGTAGACATAGCTGATGACACCAATACCGCTTTCCAATCGGCGTTTATGTCGGTCGCCGCGCATCTGTTGTTTGTGCAGTTGTGTGTGCAGGCGACATACTGCTCGAAATATTCTGGGCCGTCGTCCCATGTTATGTTATATGAGACGTACAAATGTGTGTCATTGTAGCATTCCTCTTTCACCCATGGCCCGAATTGCGAATCCGCATAAGTGGCAAAAGGCGCAATCAACGCGAACGCAAGCAATGTTATCAATATCCTCTTCATTAGCTTTCACCAGCTTTGTTGCTGTTGTAGTATATGGTCGCTTCGACCAAGTTAGCGTCTCCGGTATAAGTGTCAGCCGATAAATCGGCTCCCCTGAAAACTCTGAAACTGAATTGGTCGTCTATGCTTGTCCCCAACCCTTTGAATGTGATGACATCAGTTTTTTGGAACATATACTGAACGCCAGGAGCTTGGTCGACCACACACGACGTCACAGTATTGTCGCCTGCAAGGTTTCCAGTTTCAGGCGTTGTCTGGGTAACATTGGCGCACCACACGACATCACCCGTATTAGCATCATTAGTCGCCCAATAAATGGCGATATCAAAATCGCTCTCTTCCCTGTACTCTGGAACAACATACATGGTCGTGTAAGCGCTTTCGTTTTGGGCGTCGTCGAACGCAAGGACTGGAAAATCATAAATTATCTTCGACTGCGGCGGATTCACACTAGGGAGCCTGAACCACGCCACAGGGACTTCAATTTCTTTTGTGACATTCCAGTATACATTCCCAGGCGATACGACATCAGTCCCGTTGAATATCTGCCTGATTCTGTGATAAGCGATGTCGCCCAAGGACAACCTGTAATCCCCTGCAACAGGTGAGATTAAGAATATAAATAACATAATAGCAAAAAGTACAATATTGTACTTTGAGAGAAACATATTATTAATTTTATCCAATAAAGTTTTTAAATCTTATGTTTTTCTCGCGACCCATACCTCACGGTAATCACGTAGAAAAATAGGAAAATGGGGGTTCACCCCCTTAAATTGACATCGATTCTCTCCTGTTAGCGATCCATGTTATGCCCAATATGAAGCCCACGGCCAATATCAAGGCAATCATGCTCTGCCAACTTGCATAGGTGTCGATAGCATCCGACATGTTCCTGGACGCATCATATCCGGCTTCTGTGTTGGCGTAATACGATACATTATACGTACCATCCGTATATGTTTCGTTTGTGTATATTGTCACTTCCAACAGGTCAAGGCCTGATTTAGTGTATGTCCAATTCGCTTCAACTGAGTTCCCTGAACCCAGCTGTGATGGGAACATATGCGTATAGTTAGCTATTTGTGCGACCCTCTTGCCTCTCGTATGCGTGACGTATGTCGACGCATTCGAAAGCGAAGCAGATTCGTTAAGCAGGACGCCAGTGTATAGAGTATCGTTGAATTCCTCGTTTATGTACGAGATTACCGTTATTAGTATCCCTGCTACTAGGAACACTACCGCGATACTTTTGAAAAGGTCATAGCCGCCCGTAGCCATGCTATCACCTCATTTACACCGACTTTGTTCCAAGTCCGACATATCCGACTACGCCTAATATGATGCCGACTACCAGCACCAGTATTATTAGGTTCTGCCATGTCGCCAGAGTGAGGAAAGCGTCTGTCATATTGTCGAGTACCATCTGCGGTGCGCTTCCAGTTTCAAAGCCTCCTGCAGTACCGAACTCGCTCAATATGTAAGGCCCTAACGACACTACTATTGCGACTACGAGCAAAATCTGTGCTATGGCCGGAATATCAACGAATGAAATTGCCATTTTTTCACCAAAGTCTTTTTCTCCCTCTTGGGGGGAACATTAGTAATAGAGAATCAAACGTGGACGATATTAAAACATATCGGACATCAATACACATGATTATTAAAATTATTAATCATTTCTTGCTTATCGATGCCCATATTCCAACAGCAGTCATCGCTCCAAATAGCACGAACCACATATCCCCACTGATCTCTATTGCTGTCAATATGCCTGCAAGAACAAAGCATATAAAGCTTGAAGTCGTGAACGCAGTAACTTCGCCCTGCTTTCTGAAAACTATGAAAGATGTAGTGAATATAGACAAAAGAAGCATTGCCCCAAAAGTGTTGTTTGTTATTGAATTTATGTAATCGACAGCCACGTTCATGCTTGTAACATTAGCCATTACCGGTTCCGCCCACGTGTTGTTCATCGTCATTCCATCACCTTATATTTCCGAAGTGCTTCTCGTGACTATCAGGAACGCCTTCCAAGCCACTATGAAAAGTATCGACGCGGAGAACAGATACTTGACAAAAGCAGGTATTGAAGGTATCAAATCCGATAGCATTGACATATAAATGATTGCCTGCACAGGTATGTTTATCATTATCTGCAACGAACTCACGAAGAGGACGCTTATGTCCTGGTACAGCGACCAGTCAAGCACTCCTTGGCTAGTGCCTATCCCGACTATACTGTCCTCTATGTTTCCTGTTATGTTCCCTATGTATTCAAAAGAGCTGTTGAATTGCGTGAATTTGTCGCTCGTTGTCATGTTGGTCGCAGGACCGTATACGTTGTAGATGTCGGAATAATATGTCAATATCCCCATAAATACGGCTGAAAATGTCATCATTCCTATAACAAAGTCCTCTGTCCTCACTTTATCACCTTCCAGCGAGCTTGTAAACTATTAATGCAGCAAGGAACACCATAGATACTATCGTTCCTGTGCTTAGCATCAACAAGCCTGAATACCACATCAATCCAAGTCCAGCTATTGTCATGATTATGCTTACCTGTGCGCTCCATGCTGCCACAAAAGCCATCAACAGCACGAAGAAGAATGTCATCAGCATTGCCTCCTGGCACAATTCGGCATCATCTCCCGTACAGCTCGTTATTATCCTATTCACGAAAATCCCACTGTCTATGAAACCCGTTGCCAATGTGTATAACCCATCCATATCTGTTTTCAATGTGGCTTCTAGCGTGTATTCTATGTTGCTTGTCGTTGCGTTCCCAACATAGCAAACGACGCTTCCTGACGGATATTGCGAACTCGTGTTTTCGCATAATGTCGATTGTATGTATGCGCTGCGCTGGACGGTTGTCAATGTGACTGACCTTAAGTAATCAGAAGTGTCCGAATACGTGCAGTTCAGTATGAATGTTTCATTGTCGTAATTGCACGAACTCGACATCCTCGATGAATATACTATCCATTCCAATATTCCCGACGGCGAAACAGTCAGCGTCAGCGTGTCGCTCGTTATGAGTTGTTTGTTCTTCACATCCTGCAGTTCAGTCCCATCGTATAACATGAACCTGTATTCGACATCATACAGATTGAGATAGGTATTTGTCTTTCCCTGGTCGTCGCTCTTGGGCGCTGAGACTGTCTTGTATGAGTTTATTTCTGGATAATAACGCTGTATCTGGACTATTATACCCGATAAAACATTGGAAGCGGAATCCTGTATCGTCATGCTCACCAAATCCGAATTAAGGTCGTCTATCAAGAACAAATCCCAATCTTCGCTGGAATTGTCGAATATCATGTCTTCAAAATAATAATATCTTGTCGTGTATCCACCTGAAGTGAGGTTGTAATATTTTACTTCTCCGTCTACCATAAGGTTTGCAAAACCTGGATATATGCAAAACTGTTTAGTTTCATTTGTGAACGAAACATTAAATGTCGCTCCGTTATATAGAAAAGCCAACTCTCCCGTAGCGTTGACCTTGCCAAAATCGCTCGTCTCGTTCCGGAACACTATGCGTTTTGACGGTGTAAGCGTCGCGTTACAGAACGACATAAAAGGTTGGTAAATTGTTTGAGTGTGCGTTCCAGCGCTCTCTTCCACCACAGATGAATCGGTTTTGTTATACCTGTACGTCCAATTGAAATTTATAGTTTCGAAATCGCGAACTATGTCCGGGACAGTAAAAGTTTCGGTCAGCTGCCATTTCGTGGTGGCACCTTCCACTATTTCTTCATAAGTGTCGAATGTGCGATTGGTGCCGTTCCATCCGAAAAACCCACCGAGAAAAGTGTCGGTATTTGCCGCTTTGGTTATGTTCACTAAGAAAGTGGTGTCAGTCGATTCTATGACTGATGGATCATAATCTTCCGATGTCGATAACGGTGGTATTTCCTCTCCACCCACCAATGCTTCAGGGGCTTCCCAACCTACTGATGCGTTCCTTATGATTACATCATCCACAAACATATTGCCTGCACTAACTCCCATCCTCCTTATTTTTCCCAAAGCTGCCGCATCACCTTTCATTGTTATGGAATTGTTGTTGAATGCCCAAGTTTCATTGTGTATGGTAACATTCCACAAATCGGCATTCGTGTCCCATTCTATCTCAACATGATATTTGGAATTTATCGCAAGGTTTTCTATCTGAGCAAGACCATTGTTATCTTCGTAGGATATGGTTCCCTTGCCTGTACTAGCTACGGTATATGCCGTTCCTATAAGTATGTTAATGAACTCATTCCCAGCAACTTCATCATCTATTCCTATCCAATATCCAGATACAGGTATGGCAGAATGGTTCACATTGAAATACATACTTCCATTAACGAGATTGGTCTTCATGACATAAGCATCAGCTCTGGTCCCCGTGAACTTGTTGGAATAGTTCCCTTGGATTGAACCGCTTGTCCAATCATCCTGGGAAAGACCTTCCTGCACCCATGGTGCAAGTACGCCGTCATCGAAATGCGAACCATCTTGGAAGTCATCGTAATCATAACTGGTAGGAGCGCCTGCCGCGTCATTTCCATAGTAGATGTAATAAGTTGTCGCTGTGCTAGGATCGGAAGTAGTAAAATTGAACCAAACTGTCGCATTAGCTCCTGACGTATAGTTCCATGTTGTTATTATCGGTATCTCCATATCGGTATCATCTGTCATCCTCAAATCATAGAAATCTCCCCTCATCTTGCTTGCCGCTATCAATGTTTCTATATCTATGGAAAGGTTCATCATGTAATCCTTGTATTCGTGTCCTGATTCTCGGGGAGTTATTTCAACGGGTACCCTGTGATCCCAGTCGCTGTCCCACCACGCATACGATTCATACACTACGCCATCCAATTCTGGTACATGGTCCACTTTAATCGACCAACCGTCTTCAGTCGGCTCACGCTCTATGTCCGCACAGAACCTCGCCTGCACCGAGTGTCTTGGCGCAACTAGCATTTTCTTAGCCGCTTCTGACACCTTCTCCCACGAACTTACTGTGCATGTCTTCTTTATCCTCTTTTCTTCATATTCCGTGTGGCACGCCCTTGTATTGTTAGCTGTCGTTTCACACACTTCTTTAGGGACATGCTCAACATAACTGCAATCCTCTTTGGATTCCACAAGATATTCCCACCCATAATTGGAAATCTTTCCGTATACCTCCTTTATTCCGTTCCTATACCCTTTTGATTTGAGTTTTTCACTGTCCGCTACCTTAAGAGATTTGAACTCATTTTCGGATATTTCTGTCAGGAACTTGTTGTTCGTAATTTCATAATACGAACAGGCGTGTGATATGCCTATGTCATCGTATAAATGCGTCATTGCAATGTTTGAAGCGGCGGCCAGCACCGGCTGGATAAGCATGCTGCTGAAAATCAGGATAAATGAAACTGCTATTATGTGTTCATCCCTTATCACTATTTTTCTTGCCATAAATTCACCAAAAGAGTGATGAGGGGGATGGTAAGCTGGAAAGCGAACCAGTTCTACCCCCCAAATCCATCACTACAAATCACTTGTTCTTTATTATCCTCCACATGCCGAAACCCGACTTCTTCACTTTCTTGAATGTCACTCTCCTTCCCTTTACCATTATGGTTTGGGTGGCTCCGACAGGAAGGTTCTTGTTCAATTTTCCCATCCACATCATCTCCTTTTTTTCCTCTTTTTTCTTTTTCTCATACCGATTATCCCTCCGTTATGGCGTTCTTCCTTTCCCAAATTGGGATACCATAAGGACCATTGACAAGCCGAGCGACACCAACGGCAGGTATTGGAACAACGCCATCGTGAACCTGAACGTAAACGAACCGCCACCGCCCGCCGCATACTGAGCCAGCTCATCTGTGTTGAACACACTATACATCATCTTAGATATCATAGGCGTCATCAGCATATAGACAATTATCAGCATTATGTTGAACACTATGAATATCGGATGCGTCTTTACTAGCGTGGCAAACACTATCGGAAGCATAGAAAGCATGAGAAACAAAAAGAATATCAGAACATCGAACATGCCAAACACATTCCTGACGGTAGTCAGGGCAGTCCGCGCAGGCGTCGAGCCGAACATCGGATACAATTCCTCGCTCATCCCGTCCAACGCATACAACGCCACAAGGACAGATATCATAAACACCGCTGACACTAATGTAATCAATATCAAGTCAGCAACTGTCATTTGTCATCACAACCTCACTTCCTATCGGCCTCCGCAAAACATATGGCCACAATCTGCATGTGCGGACGATCCTTGTCCCTCCTTTTCATTTCCTTTATGCATCTTGATATGAAAGTCGATTTCCTTTCACCTTTCTTTCTTTTTGGTATCGGCATTCATCCTCACTTCTTTCCCTTCTTCTTCCTTATCGGTCTTATCAGCTTCCCGCTTTTCATTATTCCACTTCTGCCAAATATGGTTTTTGGAACACCTGGAAGTTTTCTCTTGCCCAACGGTTTTCTCTTAGTTTTCAATGGCAATCTCGGTTTCAATCCGAGTATTCCAACGCCTACCTCCTTTTTTACCTTCTTAGCGAACTCACCGGTTGTCATAGACTTGGCTATCCCAGTCACGGTCGGTTGGTATTTAAATCTCCTCTTTTCCTTGCTCTTTTTCATTCTGGCACTGAACAAAGAAGCACCCCATGCTGGAATGTTTACAGAAATCCCTGAAGGTGGGGGCGGATAAGATATATCCGAAGGCAAAGGACTTAATGAGTATGATGATGAAGGCGAAAGGCTTGGAGAAGGTTTCGATGTAACGCTTGGATAAATGGAAGGCACTTCTTCCGGTGAAGGAGAAGGAGGGCTCAAAGAAGGCTCTGGAAACGGAGACACATATTTACTTATAGAATAACTCACACTTGGATATATGCTTGCTGATGCGATACTACTTACAGGAGATTTGGAAACATAACTTTTTCCAATTTTTCTAGCTGAAGACGGGCTAATGACAAATCTGCTCACTAATGAAGACAATGATGATTTGGAAAAACCTGATATCGGGCTAGCCTTGCCTGACGGTATTTCCATATCAAATTTGACATCCATCCCGCCCTTTATGACGCTTTCATATTCATAACCGAATTTCCTTGCAAACTCCCTTAAAGATTCCCTCTTTATTTCCACTTCTTTCTTGCTGAGACCTGATTTTTCAGCGGACCTCAGCTGACTTTCTGATATCCTCAGCACATCGACGATGTCCTTGGTCCCCCTTGTTTCCTTCGGCACAAACGTCCCGGTTTCGGGGTTGTATTGAAGACTTGCGGAGAACTTCGCTATGTTCTCCTGCGACAGCCTGCTCGTAGGTAATCTTTCAAGAGGTTCGCTTGGCTGCCTTATCTTGTAACCTAAGAAATATTCGGGAGCTTCCTCTGTAACAACATCTCTCAACTTAATGTCAAACGCCTTTTCAGTCGTCTTGGAACCAGGCTTCCGTTTCGTTATCATAAGGGTTCCTTCTTCCAGTTTAGCAGAGTCTATCTCAAAAATGTTCTCGCTTACCTTTGATTCGCTCTCTATCAACTGTTTACCAAACTTTTCCGCTTCCTTCCTCGTCAAAGTCGTTTTTACGTCCACGTCGCCAAACTTCCTCATAAGTTCGGGCTCAACTTTTGATTGCGAAACGGATGTGCCGTATACTTGCTCTATCTTTTCGCCCCTTCTCCTGAAAAAAGACAATGCCTCCTCGAATTCAGTTTTCTCGAAAACTTCCGATTCAGCCTTCCTGAAAACACTCGCCTTTTCAGCTGGCTCCTGAAACTGGAACCTCTGTATGAACTCCGAAGCTATATCCAACTTCTCGAACTCACCGGGTTTCATTCCAGCCTCTTCAAAGAAACCTTTTGTGAATATTGTCTTGCTTTCAGGCGAAGTCAACTGCAATCCCTTTAGTTCTCCAGGAGTGAGACCAAGTTCAGCCAACCCTAATTCTGTCCTAGGACCTGATATCTTTCCAGTCCTAGTGACACCCAATACCTTAGTAGCTGAAGGACCCCTTTTGACGAACAAACCTCCATAAACTTTCTTGCCTTCGGCAGTCTCTACCACTGAGATGCTCGGCCTAGGAACCTCCCTCTCCGCCCATCTTATCCCCTTCCTAACATAAGACTTGCTTTCAGGTCTAGCTTCGTATCCCAATCTCGCTCGGCTAGAAGCGATTATATCCTCACCCAATCCGTCTGAAACTGCCGCCCCTCCGAAGAAAGATACAATTTCCAATCCCCTGCCGAATGCTTCCTGTGTTTCGCCTCCCTTTATCTCTCCTACTATCGGCAATACCTCCTCCTTTACATAATACGCCCCTCCCGCTGCAAGGGCAACATCGAATCCTGTAGAAAGAATAGCTGAAGGGTAAACCAACGAAGAAGTCGCACCAATAACAGTGGAAAAGCCAGAACCCAATGTAATTATCCCTGGAACTGAACCTATGAGTGTTCCACGCGCATATTCACCGAATCCCAACGAAGAACCAGTCAATCCCCTCTCTACGAAATCTGCTCCCTGTTCTATCGCTATCTTTTCAGGAGTTTTCTTAACTTTCTTCGGAAAGTACATCTGCGTTAGAACGGAAGCACCGAACTCTATGCCTTTAGGTGATGTGAACATCGACGCGCCGAACGCCGCCCTTTGAAATGGAGTTGCTTCCCTGAATATTCTTTCAGACTCAGTAAGAGCTATCTGCCTTTCCAACGAAACATATTCTCCCTCCCTTGTCTTCACCTTGACATTCATGTATCCGGGCCTGTCCGAAATTTCTTGCACCAAAATCTTGTCGTAATCTCCAAGACTGGGAGTAAACCTTGTCCCGCCGGACTCAGACACCTGTTTCTCTACAAATTCCTTCTCGCTTGGAGTCGCCACACGATATCGTCCTGTCTCGGTCGTATATGGGACGGACACCGGCCCGTACGGGTCCTGGTACTGTCCTGTCGCGTATCCGCCATTTTTATAAACAGGCTTCCCGGACACCGCTACCTGAGACGGAAAATCCTTCAAAAACTGTTCCCTGTCCTCTGGCCTGACGGAATATCCCTGTCCTCCTACGAAGACGACGCTTGTGTCACGTCCAGTGTATCTCAATCCCTTGTCTGTCTTTTCTATCGCGATGTCGGTAAGATATGGCTGCTGTTTCTGTATAGCAGAAGCTTCTTCCAGTATTGCACGTGCCGTTTCAGTTTGTATTTCCCCCTTATATTTGATTTCCTTTGAAGCTTCAGGTGTAACATAAACTGTCGGCGTCCCTCGCCTTCCAACAGAAGAAGTCCTAAGCAGTTGGCCGCTTTCTGAAACTTCATAAACTCCTCCCGCTGTTACATATGTTCCAGGTTGCGACAAGTCTATGTCATATTTTTCCGCTTTTTCTTCTGCTGTCACTACTACCATTTACAACCACCCGTTACTCTCGAACTTTTTCCTGAGGTCCGAGTCTGTCATCCTGGACAGGTTTATCCCGACGCGTTTGGAAGCCTCTATGATGTCCTCAGAAATGTACATGGAAGTAATCCTTTTAGGAATTATCTTCTCCATAATTATTAAGATTATTAATCGGCTATTAAAAGTTATGGTGTATGTATACCCCAACATACGCGTTTACAAAAGTTCCTTTAGTGCTTTCCTGCGTTGTTCCTCTTCCTTTTTCCTTTTCTCTTCCCATTTCATCTTGCTCACGATGTTATTGATTGTCGTTTGGGAATAACCTGTCAGATGGGCTATTTGTGATGTTTTCATGTTGTTCTTCTCTTTCAATTCCAAAATAAGCTTGCCCATCGCCACCGTCTTTCTGTCCGTTGAGCTTATTTTCCCTCCCCTAGTCATTTCGTCCATCATTCCCTCATATTTATGTTCAGCAGCCAACTGCTTGTACCTGATTCTGAGCGTTTCAGGAAGGTCAGGAAAAGTTATTATGTCAAGGAACGCTGGACACCTCGATAGCACTTTTATTTTTGCGTTTAAATCCATATAAGAAGATTTCCTTCTTCTAGTATAATTGTTAATCATCTTTTCGGATTCCTTGAAGTGCCACGGATCAGCTATGAACGGCGACCAATCTTTCGAAAAGGCTATCGCTATGCCTCTGTCTATCACATGAAGCCATAATCTTATCCTATGATTTCGGAAACCCTCATTAAACTCCGAAAATCTAGGCATGCACAAAAGGGATATCTTGTTGTCCTGCCTGCATAGGCGATAGAACTTGTTAATGAAAGTCTGCATCCACCACTGCTGCTTGTGAAGTATCTTCACGGCCTCATCGGCATTAACCACAGAAAATCTCGGCAATCCGCGTATGGCTTTTACCATACTGACCTCATTAGGACTATAAAGGACATTTTTCTCAAGAGTATAATTCTTATCAGTATGGAATCCTATTTGATTGGCTAAAGTGGATTTGGAAACTCCTTCCTCCCCGGTAATTGCGACTACTGCGTCCCAATCACCCCTAACCCTGGAACGCAATGTCTTGCAGCAAGACTTGAACCCGCTGTTGAAGTCATACATTTCCCTCTTTTCGTTTTCAGGTATGAATATCCCTTCACTCAAATCCCCATCGCCCTTTTCCATTGCTTGGACTTGCGCATGACTTTTTGGACTTCTATGCCAAGACCTGCCCATTGCTTCAATTCAAACATGCGTTTCAATATCTCCTCCATTTTGTCCATCAATATGGAATACCTTATACCATAATTCGGACTATTGACATCCTCGGCGTTAAGGAATTGCCTCAGCTCCGTATCAAATTCCTCGAACATCTTGTCATCATCAACTTTCTTATGATCTATCGCCCTGATGTTGAGATAAAATTGTTTAACTGCCGCGTACAACGCGTTCATGTGCCTCATCTCGCCCATACGGCACTTAATCGCAAGGACATCTATGGTCTGCATCAGTTCGTGATATCGCTCAAAGTCATACTGTCCCATCGAGAAATATGACCTATACTTGTTCGATCCTTTCGGACTCGATGCCTCTTTCGCTGGCAATCAACCACCCGTCTTGTATAGTTTCATTGCGTCGGCAAGCATGGCACTTGCTCCGCCAAGCTGGTTAGATATTAGCTCGAACTTGGGCATCACATACAGTATCAATAGTATTATCAATATTGACGTGGCGGACTGCGCTATAAGAGGCCCATACTTGAGCCAGAAATTGTCACCAGGCCCATACTTTGTCAGGTATCTCTTTCTTATCTGTATTCCCCAATTCCTCGCGCCCTTGTCCTCAACAGAAGCGAGTGATACATTATTCTGCGTTTTCATAGGGAAGTATTGCCCAATCGAATTATTGAACACGGGATACACAGGCTTGCCTCTTGTGTCTATGGTTATGAATTTGAATTTTGGAACTTTTATCTTGTCTTTCCTCTTCATCAATTCAAGACACACAAAACCGTCCTTGCCCTTTAATATCTTTCCGCGTTCGGACATATCCCATACTGTACCTCCGTTCGCCCGTTCGACTAAAACCGGTACGCTTATCGGATAAATCTTTTGCTGTATCATATCCTTCAAAAGCAATGCGCTGAAAGATGTCACGCCTCCTATCATCGCCCCAAAGAACATATATGTCAAAAGTGCGCTAACCATATTTGATTACCTCCCAATTATACTTGAAAGCCCTAAACCACCCTGCGGCTTGGTCTGGGTGGCCACTTCCTTCCTCTCATATCCCTGTTTCAGCACATCTATTATCGTCCCGCGTCTCGAAGCAGTCAAGTTCACAAAATAAAAGTCATCTATTAATTTGACTATTATGTTCCTGTTGGCAGGTTCGATTCCGAATTCCTCCCCTTTCTCTTCGATTAGGTCGATGACCACATTAACCATTTCCCATGCCATATCCTTGACTTCTTCGTCCGACAGATTAGTCACTATCTTGTCTGGCGACATCGCATTGTAAAGCAATGAACAAAAGGCATCAACTCCTGCCTTGTTCATAAGAGCGTCCTTGCCCGGTTCCCATACGAACATCATCCTTTTCTTGCCGTCATGTGATACTTCTTTCGGCACAAGGACGTCCCCCCTGAACTGGTGTATTATCGAATCGTATGTCGAGCTTCGATCTATTATCATCTTAAGGACATCATCTGTAAGAATCCGTGGCATACGCTCTTCCGCAGTGTATGTGGTCTGTGAAGAAGAATCAGCCATACTTAATATATGAATAGAAAAGCTTAAAAGTCTTTCTAAAATTCATCTCGAAACTTTTAACATATTGGTTAAGCATATTTGCTTAACATAATTGCTTAACATATTGGTTAAAAATATGATAGGACGCGGAACATTTAGAAAATACCATTTTCTTTGGGTTTGTGTGTATTTTTCCCTGTGAGTAGTCATAATTAGTATTATGGGTATAGCTTAAATACTCGAGGACGACAATATTAATCATGCCAAATCCTACCATGAAAGATCCGAAAGGATACCTGACAAAGGAAGAGATACAGGCAATGATAGACACGGCTGCGACTGAAAGGGACAAGATTCTCATATATACACTCGCAATGACAGGTCGGAGAATCAGTGAGGTCGTCCGTAACTTAAGGCCAATGGACATAGACTTCGATAACAACCTTATAAATTATACTATCCTGAAGAGAAGGAAAGACACGAAGATGTTGCTGCCCGCGAAACCGGAACTCGTTCGGGCGCTCAACAAATACATAGTGAGATACGACATCGAGTGGGACCAACCGATATTCACAATAGGCAGGAGAAGGGCGCACCAGATAGTCAGAAGGATAGGCGAGAAAGCAGGAATACAGAAGAGCGTCCATCCACACATGTTCAGGCACAGCTTCGCGATAGCCGCCGCGAAGAACACAGAAAACGTCCCTGACTTCCTAGAACTGAAAGAGCTGATGGGACATTCCCGTCTTGATTCGACTATGTTCTACATGAGGTTCTATCCTAGAAAAAGCAAAGAACTGTTGGACAAGACTTACAGCGATTAATCATACCCAGTCAATTCCCATCTTTTTTCCGTTCTCATTTTCACTTTCTTTTTCTTTCCGCTTGCCTTTAACATAATCAACGAAGTCGTAGAATATCTGGACGGCCTTCCACAAAAGCGCGATTATGACTATCAGGTAGACCGCATACTCAGCCAATTTGAAACCAATGTTGCCTATCATCCGTACACGTCCTTTATGAATATTGTCGCCACAAATATAAAAACAGCCATTATGCCGAGAGGCGAATTGTATGAGCCGTCCGCATTGAACCACGTATTTAACATTATCCAATTTATCGGTATGCTCAAAACATAACTTCGCACAGATACTTCATGCGTACCCAACACCTCATCCATCACACCCATTCAATCCCCCGCCTTTGAATGTCTTTTTCATAAAAATTACTTTTTCGTATTCCTCAAATCCCATTTTTCTATACAGTTTTATAGCATTCACATTACAATCCTCGACTGCTAGAAAGACATCGGCATCATTATTTTCAGCGTACTCCAATGTCCTTTTAGTGAGGGCTTTCCCTAATCCGAGTCCCCTGAACGACTTATTAATGAATATCCCAAATTCGTACGGACTTTTATTCACAACCAGATAAGCGAATCCTTCTAATTTTCCATCGTTGAAAACACCGAACACAACGAACTTCTTAGTCGCCAATCTAGTGTCTATAAGAGATAATAAAAGATTTACCTTGTTGTGGCTTTGCACTTAAACTAACCGCTTTTATATGCCAAGTGCTCGTCAACGCCGAGGGCGAAAATCGAGGAAACCAGCACGGCGGCGTTGTGGCAGACGACCTTGCAGAGTATCTCGTTCACCTGGCCGGTGTCGTCCTTGCTTCTTAATGAGCCAGAGAACTTCCTCTTCAAGGCCGAGAACGCAGACTCAACGACGCTCCTCTTGTGGTAATGATCCCTGAAAGCCTGCTCGTTCTCCTTCCAGAGCCTTATCATCTGCCTCCAGGAAGGGTAGGTCATGGGTCTTGGGGTCACTCCCTTCCTAGGCATTATATAAGGAACAGCTCCTACTGACGATGCTATGCCGCAGTTCTTTCGCGACAAATAACCTGCGTCTGCACATATCTCTCGCATACGGAAACGCTTTGCCGTCTGTTTCACCAACGGCTCGAATTCGTTCATATCACTCTTCGTTCCTTCCGTGACTTTGCAGCTCGTTATTGCCTGCGTCCGGACTCCGCAGATAGCATGTAACTTCTTCCAATACCTCATCTTCGTGTATTGTTTGTCGAACCTGACCTTAACCCAACGGTCACGGTGGGGCATTGAGAATCCTGTTGCATCGATGGCGAATGTCGACTCGATGTCAACCATCGGCAACGCCAGTGTCTTGTATAATTGGTGTAAATAAGGACTTAGTTCGGGGTCTCTCATGTATTTCGATATCGTGTTGAAATGGTAGACTTCGTTGATGTAGCCTAAAGCGTGTGCCAATTGAAGTTCAGCTATCGTCCTGCGGCTCGAGAAGCAGTTGAATGCCTTTATGACACAACACTTGAGCATGTCAGATTTCGGTATAGGAGGTCTTCCTGTGCCTTTGTAGTCGTATGGTATGTCCATCGAATCGACTGCCCTGTCGAGTATGCGTAGAAAAGCCATCTTTTCCCTAGTTTGAGATAGATTATATAGAGACCAGTCTCTAGAAAACGTATCCTTTTTTATCTCTATTCCTATATTATCAATTGTGGTTGCTGTGTCTTCGCGCATAGTTACCACCCATCGGGGAGTGTCTCAAAGCGTTCCCCGTTGGTTGTTATGAGCCCCAATCGGATTTGAACCGATGACCTGTCCCTTCGATGGCATGGGAGCGCCGGGACTGCTCTTTCCACTGAGCTATGGGGCTATTTTTTATCTTTTTTTAATATTTCGTTTTCTACATATTCCACTCCTGTATTTGTTATACGCCAAGCTTTCAGATTGTCCTTCTTGGCACTTCCGGTCAATAGCCCCTTCCCATTCAAATATCCCAACAACGCTGTTGTGTTTGAAGGGAGAGGTTCTCTTGATTTCTGAAGTAATTCGTTTATATCGCTCACATTAACAGAATCCATTCCTTTATATTTCCAGAGATAGTATATCATCACCATCATCTTATCGGTCATATTGGATGCTTTGGATTTTCTTAATAATTCTACTGCCGTCGTCTCAAGTTGATTGGATGGAACAACTTCAACTTCAATCATGCCGTCGTCTCTTGGTTTTACAGCCGATATGGACACAACTTCATCAATGAGTGTTTCAATATCTTTGAGTTTACTACGAATCTCCGGAATACTGTCTGACTCGATTTCGATTTTTCCATTTCCCTGAACAATTTCAATTCTTACTTTCATGGTCTCCCCTACTAAATAGGTATTTAGTCTAAACTATTTAAGCTTTCCTATCCATTCCGATATCGTTTTACCAAATACTCCAGGAAAGAGTCTATCTTGTATGGAATAATTATATATTTTCCGGACTTCACACGCTTCACAAAATTAGATTTCATCACATCGCTGATTCTGGCCCTAGCTTGTGGCGGACTTATATTTAAAAATTCCGATATCTCCTTATAAGAGACCTCCGACGGAATTGAATCATCAAGTTGGTGAGCCAGATATCTAGAAATAAGAGCCAACAAGACTTTGTCTGTAT
>Ga0180301_10000648_pt1 | contig 26964 bp, 31 predicted proteins | sample GuaBasSediGuay16_FD_121797 | JGI IMG/M metagenome (GOLD analysis project Ga0180301, IMG submission 121797) | Subseafloor sediment microbial communities from Guaymas Basin, Gulf of California, Mexico - Guay16, Core 4569-2, 12-15 cm | ecosystem: Environmental > Aquatic > Marine > Hydrothermal... | reverse complement strand
TTTCAAAGAAGGAGGAAAGGGAGATAAAGAAGCTGGCTAAAGATCCCAAGATCCATGAAAAGATCGTAAACTCTATTGCACCTTCGATCTATGGTTACAAAGAGGTCAAAGAGGCCATTGCCTTGCAACTCTTTGGTGGTCGTCCTGGAAAGAGATTGCCAGATGGCACCAATGTAAGATCAGACATCCACCTACTTCTTATTGGAGACCCTGGTGTTGCAAAGTCCAGAATTTTGCAGTATGTGAATCAGATCGCCCCCAAGAGTATCTATGTTACTGGAAAGGGAACAACCGGTGCCGGTTTGACTGCTGCCGCAGAGAAGGACGAACTCGCCGAAGGGGCATGGACACTGAAGGCCGGGGCATTAGTTCTGGCTGGTGGTGGAGTTGCGTGTATCGATGAATTTGACAAGATGAACAAGGAAGATAGGGGAGCGATGCACGAGGCAATGGAACAGCAAACCATTAGCCTCGCAAAGGCGGGCATAGTTGCAAAATTCAGGGCAAATACCGCGATCCTTGCAGCTTCTAATCCAAAGTTCAGTAGATTTGATAACTATAAACCATTGGGGGAACAGTTTGACATCCCCCCAACATTGCTTTCAAGATTTGACCTAATCTTTCCCATACGAGACGTCTTAGATAAGGAGCAGGATAAAAAAATAGCAGAACACATGCTCAAAATGCATAAGACGGGAGGAGAAATGAAGGAATTAGAGCCAATAATTCCAGTGGAATTGTTCAGGAAATATATCGCTTACTCCAGAAAGAATATACTCCCCGTTCTTACAGATGATGCCGCTGAGAAGATAAGGGACTACTATGTTGACCTGAGATCTGGTAGCAAGGAAACAGTAAGAGCCACCCCCCGTCAGTTAGAAGCATTAGTTAGATTAGCAGAGGCATCTGCAAGACTCAGGCTCAGCGACACAGTAACTGTAAGTGACGCAGAGAGGGCAATTAAGCTTACAAATTTTGTTTTGAGAGAGATAGCATACGATCAAACCACGGGTGAGATTGACATAGATAGAATTGTGACCGATTATCCCAAATCCACCAGGGATAGGATCAGGATCATTGAGGATATTATAAGGGAACTCATAGATAAGAGTGAAGAAAGGATGGCTTCGCTTGACGACATAATAGCAGACGCTTCCCTGAAAAATATCCAAAGGTTCGAGGCGGAAAAGATCATAATGGAATTAAAAACCAAGGGGATTATCTATGAACCAAGACACGGAAGATTTATGTTCACTGAGCAAATATAAGAGTTTTCCTTTGGAAAATTTTCTTAAAATGGATTATGCAAAACCACTCTTCACTGCCGTTGCAATTTACCTCCTTGTCCAGGGAATTGGTCTGTGGATCAGTTGGACCGGTCCGGGAGGAGAAGAGGGTATTGTAAAGATGGTAGAAGATGGTGAGGTACTCCCACCGGTAGTGGAAGAGCCAGAGGATCCTATTTCCTCCCTACAGATATTTCTATACGTAATTATAATGACTGGCGTAATTCTTATACTGCTGAAGTATAAATTTGACATCATAATAAAGATCTTTGTTTTATTAGCCTTGTTAGGGGGACTCTCCATAACATTCTGGGGTTTGATAGGACGGTTTGGTTTTTTTGTTGCTCTTCTACTTTTTCTCTTTGCTATATGGAAAAGGGAGAATATACTGCTAATGAATATGATCCTGATATTCACCATTCCAGGTATTGGTTCATGGCTCGGCTCTTCTCTTGGTTTCATACCTTCACTCCTCCTCTTAATCGGTCTCGCCATCTATGATATTATCGCAGTATTTGGAACAAAGCACATGGTGAAACTCGCAGAAGAAGCTAAGGGGAGAATTCCCATGATGTTTGCCATACCGATTGGAGATCGCTATCTCGGCTTGGGAACTGGAGATTTGGCAATACCATTGGCATTTTCTGTATCTATCCTGAGGGAGAGTATATTGAAAGATACCAGCATTCTACCAGCAATAACAGCAAGCCTCGGCGGATGTATCGGTTTGATAGCCCTCTTTTTCTATGTTCTGAATAAAAAGGAGGTTACACTCCCAGCACTGCCGCCCATAGCATTGGGGTTGATTCTCGGCTTCGGGATTGGGATGATTTTTTTATGAGAATTCTGAGGTTACTTTGAATTCCATGTAAACCATCCCAAGATTATTATTAGGATAAAGAGGAGAGAGATTCCAATAGCGACCGGAATTGCAATCAACCAGAATTGATATTTTGGAATGAACATGCCATAGATGTAAAGGAATAATCCCAAGAGACCGAGAAGCATCATTAATAAGCCAATAGATTTATTTTTTATTTTTGGGTTCATCTTATTTTTATGTTAAGAATTACGGGATTAAAAATGTGGTTTTGTAGTGCCTAACTTTTATTATTCACGATGATTTAGACTTAGATAAATTTAGATAATCATTCCCGAATAAAATCCTTCAACCTCTTTATGGCATATAACCTCTCCTTTCTTTCCAACTTTGCCTGTTCCACCGCCTCCTTCAAGGTCTGAATGGATGCATCATAAGTCTTTCTATGAACGGGATAAGGAAAACCGTCCTTTCCACCATGTGCAAATGAAAACTTCGCTGGATCATTCCAACTGGGTTTTGCCCCATAGACCAAATCGGAGATTAAAGCCAATGCCCTGATCTTCTGTGGACCAATTCCCTTCAAGGCTACGAGTTCTTCATAATTTTCCGGTTGAATCTCATAAGCCTTTTGCAAGACCTTCATTCCCGACCTTCCAATGTCAATATCCAAGATGGGATGTCTCGAAGGCATAATAAATCTTTCCTCTTTAAATTCTGTCAATAACCTCTGTGGTTCTTTTTTACTTAAGAGATTTTCCAGATGTTTTGGATTATCTTTGACGAGATCAACACTTACCTTTCTCGTTTCCTCGCTCTCTTTTGCGGTCATATCCAGGACATCCTTTTCCTTTCTATCGCTGCAGATTCCCGTATGTGGCTCTTCGACAAAACTCTTAACATTATCAGAAAGCCAGTGATATCTCCTGGCATATCTATCACTATCATTCATCCCCTGCTGTACTACTACCCATTCTCCCTTTTCTGTGAAGATAAAGCTATGGTGATAGAGTTGATAAGAATCCTGAATACAACTATTATCAACCTTGGCGGACATCCTGCTGGAGTATTTCAATTCCTCAATCTTCTTTGAAGATAAAGAAAATAGATCCGCTGTTTTTTCTATCTCCAATGTGGTTCTCCTCGAGGCGCTTCCCTTCCCACCCGCTATCTTAATCCCCGTTTCTTCTGGGTCAATAGCCATCTTCAGGGCACCGCACGTAGTGGTAGTAGTTCCAGAGGAGTGCCAGTCAAATCCAAGAACACAGGAAAATGCCTGAAACCAGTAAGGGTCAGAAATTCTTCTTAAGAATTCTTCCCTGCCATATTCATAGATGATGACATCTGTGATAGCAGAAGATAATTTTACCATGCGATCAAAAAGCCACCTCGGGGCTTTTCCACCATGCAACGGGAGTTCAACCGTTCCTGTGCGTTTCATCCTTCCAAAAACCCCAGTGCATCATCGATCCTTCCCAGTTCTATTCCGGTGGTTCTCAGTCCAGTTACATACCCATTAGAATTAGCTATCAATCCCGAACCAACAAATGGAAAACCAAAGTTTACTGAACCCGCTCTTCCACGCACCTTAAATATTTCAGAAATTTCCCTTGATTCTTCTTCCGCATCGGGATGTACCAAGAAGCCCTTATTGGTTGCAACGCAACAAGAGCCAACCTCTTCATGTCCCGCAATATCTCTTTGAACGATCTCCACATCGAGGGTATCCTCAAATACCCTCAAATCCTTAAACTTGGGGCTCACTATAGCGGCGTTATCATTAACTGCCACCAAATTTCCTATGGCTGTGAATCTATCAATTACCCTGGATATCTCTACATGAGTATCAAATTCCGAGAGCAATTTTCTTATTTTATCAATTTTTTCATCATCTATAAAATACGGAAGCAATAGACCATGGGAATTTCCAGTGCAGAATAATCCCACCAAATTTGTTCCATATATTCTGGTTTTTATTATTGGAACCTCCAAAACAGGCACATCTCCGAAATTGCTGGAAAGTAATGCGTAAGAATCTGTAGCCAATCCCAGCAGACCCACAAAGTCTTCACCATTTACAGAAATTTGTTGATACATTTTCTAAAGAATTAGTCACTCAACAAGGGAGGCGGTTGCCGTACCCTCCTCCATAGTTACCTTTATCTTGATCCTCCGAGGTGGTTTCTCTCTGCTCCTTTTCCATAGGGCATCATTTACTGATGAATCTAATTTAACATTACTGGCTTTGGTATGCCTAGTTAAGAATTCTTTAACTATCCTCACAGCTTTATTAGCCCTTTTGGTTCTCGGGGCATTAAATGCCTCCCTTAGGGGGATGGTATATACCCTTTCCATTTTTATGACATTTTGAGGGGAAATCGCCACGCGATTCTTAAATCCCTCGGATTTTACTTTATTCAAAATACTGATCGGCACTCCTCATTTCCTCTTCCACTTGTCTTATCTTAGCCTCAGCCTCTGGTGTGTATATCCTTTCACCGCATTTTTGGCAGATGTAAGCATTGACCTTAATTGTCTTGGTATAAGAACGATAGGATACTTGCACCTCTGCCATCTTCATCTCCATTCTACCTCCACAGAGGGGACAAGAAGCACACATTTTGATCATTAATATCTATACTTTCATAATAGTATAAATAAGAGATCAGCGGATATAGCTTTTTGTTTCCTCATCTGATGTAGGATCTTTGTAAAACTTTTTATCTAAAGATACGCTTGGGGTGGGGATAGGTGCCGGAAGTTGCACTTCCTTAGAGAGGATTACCGCTTCTACTATACAACTAGAAAATATCACATTATGCACCTTTTCTGCCATATCCGTTGGAAGACTCTTCCTTCCACTCCGTTCCCATACCTTAATTGCTCCATCTATGTTCTCTTTAGAATCACTGAGAAAAAGATCACCTTCAATCCTGATCAAGCCAATACTTGGTTCATAATTACAACTAAATACGAAATTTACAGACAACCTTCCATTCATCTTAGAAACCTTTGTCAGAGTACTATTGTTATGTACATTTACTGGACCACCTGCTACCGTTGAAAATCTCTTAGCTTCCAGATTCCTAAATTTCAGATCTATGTGCATTTTCTTACCGTTGACTTAATACTTACGATTTTAATCTTAAATATAAACTGAATTAAATAACTGAATTAAATGAACTGAGAGATGAAGATCGTAGTAGCTACTGGTGTGTTCGATATACTACATCCGGGGCATGTTCTTTTCTTGGAAGAGGCAAAAAAGCTTGGGGATAGATTAATAGTGATAGTAGCCAGAGATAAAACTGTAGAGGAAAGGAAAAATAATCTGGCAATCCCAGAGAAACAAAGGCTGGATGTTGTAAAGGCATTGAAGCCCGTGGATAAAGCACTTCTGGGAGACGAAGAGGATATATTCAGGCCAATTCGGGAAATAGATCCCGATATAATTGCCCTGGGCAGAGATCAGCACTTCGATGAAGAGAAATTGGAGAAAGAGCTGAAAAAGAGGGGGCTGAAGGCGAGGGTGGTGAGAATAGAGAGATATCTGGAGGAGGGATTGAATAGCAGCAGGAGGATAATTGAAAAGATCAGAGAGTGCTAAAATGCACCTCAAGGTCAGAAAGAGGAAAGGGGAAGTTGTCAGGAAAAGACTTCTTGATCTTGGAGTTCTGGATAAGAGCAGGAGAATTTTAAAGGATGAGGATTTTCTTTTTATTCCCGTTCTGGAGGAGATAGACATTCCAGATGCGGAGATTGTATGGATGAATGGAAAGGGGATTAAAAGGAAACCTTTTTCTCTGAGGGAGTCTCTCAAAGGAAAATTAACTGAAAATGAACTGAAGATCGCTCCAAAATCCTTTGATATTCTTGGGGATATTGCCGTTCTTGAAATTCCCGAAGAATTAAAAGACAAAAAAGGGATTATCGGGAATTCTCTACTGAAAACATTCAAAAATATCAAGGTGGTCGCCGCTAAAAAAACCGCCGTTGGGACGGAGTTCAGAACGAGGGAGGTGGAAATAATTGCCGGCGAGCAAAGAACCGAAACCGTGCATAGAGAATACAACTGCCTCTACAAGCTGGATGTGAGCTCAACATATTTTTCCCCCCGCCTGGGTACGGAAAGAATGAGAATAGCAAAACAGGTAAGGGATAATGAAAGGGTTCTGGTTATGTTTGCCGGTGTTGGTCCCTATGCAATTTTAATTTCTAAAAAATCTAATGCGAGGGTATATGCTATTGAATTGAATCCAAAGGCATTTGAATATATGAAAGAGAATATTCGAATGAATAAGGTTGATGTGGTGGCTATAAATGGGGATGTAAGAGATAAAGTTCCCAAACTTGGTAAATTTAATCGCATAGTGATGCCACTTCCAAAGGATGCTGGAGACTTTTTGGATGTGGCACTGCCTGCACTTGAGAAAAATGGTGTAGTTCATTTTTATGATTTTTCCCATAATGTGGATGAATCTATTGAAAAACTTAGGGGGATATGCGGCGATCTCGGCTATAAAATTCAAATTCTTGATGCTGTGAAATGCGGTTCCTACTCACCGGGAATTTTTAGAATTTGTGTGGATTTTAGAGTTATTTGATGGAAGCATAGTACTAAAAGATGTAGATGCCTACTTTTATCCAACATAATAATACTCTCCCTTTTTCCTCTGCTCCCTGTCTTTCACAGAACCTGCTTTATTCACCCTGGGCCTTCCGGTCTCTGGATCCCTTCTTAAAGTAATATTCATCTCCCTCAGGAATTTATTCATTCCTTCTTTCAGTTCCAATGGCCTGGAAGCATATCCTTCCCTCCCACTCTCGCCACTGAAAACCATTAATTCATCAGAAAGGTAATCAATGAGGAGAATGTCGTGATCGACAACCAGAACAGAGACCTCATTATCCTCTGCAAATTTCTTTAGATATTTTGCAAGCTTTAATCTCTCTTCAACATCAAGATAGGCAGATGGCTCGTCAAGTAGGTAGATGTTAGCCCTTTTTGATAAACAATCAACTATAGCCACTTTTTGCAGTTCTCCGCCACTGAGATCCTTCATATTTCTATCCAGTAAAAATTTAAGCCCAAATCTTTGAATCAATTCTGTATTTAGATTCAGAGAGGCTATCAATGAATCCCTGGGCTTTATGTACTGCGGTTTATAGGAAACGCTGAGTTTAAGATCAAGTTTGGTGTTATCCGGCTCCACTACGTTGGCAAGCATCTTTACAAAGGTGGTTTTTCCAATGGCATTTTTACCAAGAATTCCGAGGATTTCGGGGGAATGAAATTCTCCAGGGTCTACTTCCAATTTGAATCCATCATAATCCTTTTTCAATTTGGGATAGAAGATTGTTCCAATAAATTCCCTCTTCTCCTTTGGTGGCCGAACCTCAAATTTAATTTCTTCTCTAAAACGCATGTTCTCTGACCTCAAAAATCCAGAGAGGTATTCATTAATCCCGATCCTGACACCCTTTATATTGGAGATAACTCCATATACACCCGGCTGACCAAATATAACATGGCTGTAATCAGACAAATAATCCAGAACGATGAGATCGTGCTCTACAACAAAAACGAATTTCCCGGTAATCTCACTGATTTCTCTAACAACGAGAGCCATATTCAATCTCTCCCTGACATCGAGATAACTGGAAGGCTCATCAAGAAGATATATGTCAGCATCTTTTGAAAGACTTGCAGCTATCGCCACCCTTTGAAGCTCGCCACCACTCAACTCCTCGATGTTCTTTTCCATAGAATTTTCCAGATCCAATTTTTTCTCAAGCTCATCTAATCCTCCCGTTTCATCACCTTTTTCCAGTATCTCTCTTACAGTTCCTTTAACATAATCTGGAATTTTATCAACGTATTGTGGCTTATACACCGCTTTTATCTCCCCTTTGGATAATCTTTCTAAGTAATCCCGAATCTCCTTCCCACGAAATCTATCCACTATCTCCTCCCATTCCGCCTCTCCACCAAGATTCGGCTTTATCTCACCCGAAAGGATTTTCATCATAGTAGTCTTTCCGATACCATTTGCCCCTATTATCCCCACCACGCCTTTCTTTGGGACAGGTAGATTGTAGAGTCTGAAACCATTTTTACCATATTGATGCACCGGTTCTCCAATCTCTTCTGGTAGATTTACAATGGTAATGGCTTCGAATGGACACTTCTTTACGCAGATCCCACAACCAGAGCAGAGATCTTCGATAATAATGGGCTTTTTTGTTTCCTTATCAATAATAATTGCCTCCCTTCCCGTCTTTACCATTGGGCAGTTTATCTGACACAAATAGCCACACTCCTTTACCTTGCACCTGTTTCTATCGATAACGGCAATTCTCATTTTCTGAAGCCTTTTCTTCCCCTTTCCTTTAGATCTGAACGATGATCAAACTTTCTGAGGTTTGCCAAGATACATCTTATAAATCTTTTCGATATCCTCCCCATTACCTAATGGGCCATGTCCTGGATAAATAATTTTTATTCCAGATTCGTGATGCAATCTTATAAGTCTTTCTATAGACCTCCTTAGATCACTCAAACTTCCTCCCGGAAGGTCTGTTCTACCAATGCTATCGGCAAAAATTGTGTCTCCAGAAAAGAGCGATTTCGATCTTGGTTCATAGAGACAGATACTTCCTTCGCTATGCCCCGGTGTGTGGATTACCTGCAAATCTAAATTCCCCAGATTTATTGAATCACCATCCTTAAGCTTTATATCCACCTGCAATTTTGGGCAATGAACCCCGAACATATCCGACAAAATTTTATCTCTATCCCCTCTTTCCATAGCCTCCGCATCAATTTCATGAGCCGCCATCAAACCATCCACTTTTTCCCTTATCTCAAACAGACCCGCAATATGATCATAATGACAATGTGTACTTATTAAGTAATCAATCCCAATATTTAATCTATCAATTTTTTTTAAAATTGTCGGGGGGTTTCCAGAGTCTATCAGTGCTACCTCTTTATCAACTATCAGATAACAGTTTGATCTATAGTTTGAACTCATTATAGGGTAGATCATGATAAAAATTTGAATTCAATGCATATATCACATCTCATCATCCTCACATTCGTTCATCAAGCCGAGGCATGCGTGACCTTTGGTCACTATCCTCGCCTTTATTGCATAAAGCCGAGGTGGCGGAGCCTGGATTAACGCGCGGGCCTTGAGTTCATTCATGTTAGTTTGAATTCATGATCTAGAAAAGAAAGCCCGTGTCTCCTTGGAGACACTTGGGTTCAAATCCCAACCTCGGCGCACCTTTTTCTTTCTTTAGAAAAGAAAGAAAATTTAAAAATCGCTTCAAGAAGCGTTATGTGGGGTTTATAAAGATTGAGTACAATATCTTAAAACATTTCAAAAATGGAAGAGAAGAAAGGAAAGATAAAAAGTGAGAAAAAGGAAGTTGAGAGAAAGCCTGGTGAAGAAAAAAAGTCGGATTTTAGGCATTTGGTAAGGGTATCGGGCGTTGTCTTAGATGGAAATAAAAGGGTTGCAAGGGTTTTAACTAATATAAGGGGTATAGGTCAAAATACAGCAAGATCACTTATCAGGGTACTTGGAATTAAAAAAGATGTGAAGCTAGGAAGTTTAAATGAGGAAGAGATTGAAAGGATTGAAGATGCTATCAAAAATTTGAATCAAAATATTCCCGGATGGATGACAAACAGACAAAGAGACCCCGAAACCGGAGATAATCTCCATCTTACTGGCCCCGATTTAGAAATGGCAAATAGAGAGGATATAACAAAACATAAAAAGATTAAGTCATATAGAGGGATAAGACATATCCAGGGTCTTCCAGTGAGGGGTCAAAGAACTAGAACATCCTTTAGAAAAGGGGCAACCATTGGAGTAAGTAGAAAGAAGGCAATAAGGACGACAGAAAAGAAAGAAAAGAAGGGATAAATTTGAATTAAAATAAATTCAGAAAGAGGGAACAAATGGGGGATCCTAAGAAACAAAGAAGGAGGTATAGTAGACCAAAACATCCTTGGAAGGCAGAGAGAATAAGTGAGGAGGGTGAGCTCTGTAAAAAATATGGACTGAAGAATAAGAAGGAGGTATGGCGTGCTAAGTCTACAATTGGAAGATTCAGACAACAAGCGAGACTTTTACTTGGATTGAGTGGGGAGGAGCTAGAAAAAGAAAAGAGGGAATTGCTGGATAAATTAAATAAACTTGGAATTCTTGAAACAAGATCATTAGATGATGTTCTAGCACTAACCGTTGAAGATCTATTGGAAAGGAGATTACAGACATTGGTTTATAGAAAAGGCATGGCCAATACAATAAGACAAGCAAGGCAGTTAGTTGTTCATGGACATGTTTTAGTGGGGGATAGCATAGTCAATGTTCCAGGATATGTCGTCCCTAAAGATAAGGAAGAAAATATAAAAATTAGTGAAAGGATTAAGGTGGTTAACCTTGAAAAAAGAAGAGAAGAAGGAAGAGAAGTCTCAAAGGAAGCAGGATAAAAAAGCAGATTTGGATAAGGAAAAAGAAAAAAAAGGTGACGAGAAGAAGACTGAGGAGGTTAAGAAAAAGGAAAAGTTGCCTGAAAAGGAGGTAGAGGTAGTTAAGGGTGAGGAAGAAAAAAAAGAATTAACACCTAAGAAAAAGGAAAAGGGCTTATGGGGCGTCTTGCATATCTATTCCTCAAATAATAATACCATTCTGCACGTTACAGATATCACCGGCTCTGAAACTATCAGCATTAAATCTGGTGGTCAAATAGTTAGATCTCAAAGGGAAGAATCCTCACCTTATGCTGCAATGCAGGCAGCAATAAGGATAGCTGGGGAAATAAAGGATAAGGGGGTTAAAGGGGTTCATATAAAGGTTAGGGCTCCGGGTGGACATAATGGTCCAAGATATCCCGGGAAAGGAGCACAGGCTGCGATAAGGGCGATTTCCAGGAGTGGTATACTCATAGGAAAAATAGAAGATGTTACCCCCATTCCCTATGGTGGATGTAGACCCAAGGGTGGGAGAAGGGGTAGGAGGGTGTAACTAGAATGAATCTAAAAATTATCAAAATTGAGGATAGTAAGATAAGGTTTAATATATCGGGAATTGATGTAAGTTTAGCTAACGCATTGCGCCGAATTGTGATCTCAGAGATTCCAACAATGGCTATAGAGGAGATAACATTTTATGAAAATTCCTCCATACTCGATGATGAAATTTTAGCCCTGAGACTTGGTTTGATTCCATTAAAGACAGATTTAAGAACATATAATCCTGTTTCGGAATGTACTTGCAAGGGAAAGGGATGTGCAAAATGTACCGCAATTCTTACATTGGATATTAAAGGTCCCGGGACCGTTTATAGCAAAGAACTAAAATCAACGGACCCCGAAATCATTCCAGTATATGATAATATCCCCATAGTAAAATTAACAGAAGATCAGGGGATTAGATTGGAGGCAAAGGCACGACTTGGCACAGGAAAAGAACATATGAAATGGCAAGCTGGTTTGGCATCCTATGAATTAAAGAACAATGGCTCATTTGACTTTTTCATCGAGTCTTATGGTCAGTTTAAAATTCCCGAGTTAGTAGAAATAGCATTTGATGTATTTAACAATAAAATTAAGGACTTGGAATCATGTATAAAATAATAAAATATAATAAAATAGAAAGCGGGGGTGCCCGAGTCTGGCCAAACACAGACGTCTTAAAAACCCCCTGATTCATATTCAAACCTAGGCGTCGTGGGCTAAAGGGGCACGGTTGAGGACGGCGAAGCAATCTTCGGTCCTTACTTGCTTTGCAAGCAAATGCCGTGTGGCGTAGGCCTTCGCGAGTTCAAGTCTCGTCCCCCGCAAACTTCAGAAAGATTCGAATTCCAGCAAGTAGAACTCGGAAAGGATTTTGAATTAGGCACTGGTATAGATAGGCATAAAAGCAATAATGACTCAAGCAATTTGATACCTTTATTCCGAAGGAAAAATGCCAAGAACCTTTGAGTATGAAGATCCTATAAGATTGGAATTGATAAATGAATTGAAAGTGATTGCAAGAAAGGAGGATGCTAAAATATGGAGAGCGGTGGCAAGGGAACTCTCCAGATCCAGAAAAAACAGAAGAGAGGTAAATATCTGGAGAATAAATAAGCATACTAAAAAGGGCGAAACGGTAGTGGTTCCAGGGAAGGTTCTTGGTGATGGTAGTTTAGATCATAAACTAGAAATCGCAGCATTTAAATTTACTCAAAGTGCCAAGGAGAAAATAAAAAAGGCTGGTGGAAAATTTATGTCAATATCAGAGCTGATAAAGAAGAATCCCAAGGGCTCTAATGTTAGGATAATCGGATAAAATTGATAAAAATTAAATAAAATGATCATAAACGCAGAAGGTCACATACTGGGAAGGCTTTGCACATTTGTTGCCAAGAAGGCTCTTTTGGGGGAAGATGTGATAGTGGTGAATGCCGAAAAGGCAGTTATTTCCGGAAATAAGGATGTAATTTTTAGAAAAGAATTGGAAAAACTGAAAATCAGAAATCTTGGAAATCCCAGAAAGGGACCATTTCATCAGAAAAGGCCCGATAGATTTGTCAGAAGGTCTATAAGGGGGATGCTTCCATGGAGGAAATCTCGCGGTAGAGAGGCATTTAAAAGGGTAATGGTTTACATTGGTATTCCAGAAGAGGAAATACGGAAAAGACATAATATTGATATAAAAAAGGCCAAGATAGAGGATTTGAATGAAATGAAAAAGGATATAAAAGGGATTACCGTAGGAGAGGTCTGTAGATTTATTGGAGGTAAATTCTAAATGGGTAAAATAGTTCATTCCTCTGGTAAGAGAAAGAGGGCTATTGCAAGATCTACAGTTAAAGAGGGAAAGGGAAATATCAGGATAAACTCCATCCCCTTAGAAATCTTTCAGCCAGAACTCGCAAGGGATAAAATTAGATTGGCATTAATGCTGGCATCAGATTATGTGGATTTAAATAAAATCAATATCGATGTGAATGTAAAAGGTGGGGGGGCAATAGGGCAGGCAGACGCCATTGCTTCCTCAATCGCCAGGGCCTTGGTAGAATGGACGGGGAGTGATGATCTCCTCTCAAAATATCAAGAATATGACAGAACCATGATTGCGGGGGATCACAGGCTTACGGAGCCTCATAAGCCCAGCCAGAGTAGTAAAGGGCCACGACATAAGAGACAGAAGTCCTATCGTTAAAAAGATAAAGATGATAATTCCAATAAGATGTTTTACCTGCGGGAAGCCCATAGCACAGGATTGGGAGGAATACAGTGAGAGAATTTCAAAGGGGGAGGATCCAAAGAAGGTTTTGGATTCCTTGGGCTATGAGAGATACTGCTGCAGAAGGATGTTTTTGTCTCATTCCGAGACCATAGATGAGGTCATGAAATTCAAAAAATTTTAATAAAATGAGCTATACAAAATTTGAGATAGCAAGGTTGTTGGGGGCGAGAGCGTTACAGATAAAAATGGGTGCTCCAATCCTGATTAGGATTCCCAAAACGGTAGAGAAACCCTTGGATATAGCAAAACTGGAACTTGAAAAGGGGGTACTACCGATAACAGTTAAGAAAAGGGAAGTGAAGAGGGTAAGGAAGAAAGTGAAGATAATACCAGAAATTCCTTTAGAAGAAAAAGAGGAGGAAAAGAAGGAGGGTATTGTTGAAGAGGGTGAAGAATTGATAGAAGAAATGGAGTAAAATGACCGAGGAAGAGGAGATAATAGTGGAGGAAGAAGAACTCTTGGTTCCTTTGGATGATTATCTTTCCAATGGGGTACATGTGGGCTTAAAGTATAAGACAAGTGATATGAGGGAATTTATATACAAGATAAGACCAGATAAGCTTTGCGTCTTTGATGTAAGAAAGATAAATGACAGAATAAAGATCGCTGCGGGGTTCATTTCAAGATATAATCCAGAAGACATTCTCCTAGTTTCTAATAGGGTATATGGAAAGAGATGTATAAAGAAATTTGCTCAATATACTGGGGCAAAAGCCATTACTAAACGGTTTGTCTCCGGAACATTGACCAATCCAAATATAGAAACCTATTCGGAACCGAGGCTAATTATAGTTACGGATCCCAGTGCGGATAAACAGGCGATAGAGGAGGCATCAATAGTTGGGATTCCAGTAGTTGCAATCTGCGATACAAATACCAGGATAAAAAATATTGATCTCGTTATACCCTCTAATAATAAAGGTAAGAATTCTCTGGCCTTGATCTACTGGATATTGACCCGAGAGGTTTTGAAGAATAAAGGGGAGAAATTTGATGCCCCCTTAGAGGAATTTATATCTCAGGCGGAGGCTCAACCCTATCTCTTAGAAATGCAGGAAAGGCAGAGACAGCAAAGATTAAAAAGAAGAAGAAAAATTAGGAGAAAGAAGTAATATACATTATAATTTTACTCTATCAATCTGATAGTAAGTGATATCCCCCTCTTCATCAACAATGGCATAGATCATGGCCTTATTGACATTCTTGGAGAGCCTCACCCCCCTTGCAATCTCTGGAAATGAACATGTGTATTCTTCGGGAATTACATGAACAAGATATTTTGAATGGGCTGATTTTATGCTGCTACCCCGTTCATAAACCCTGAAATCAGAGCCGAATTTCAACCCAGTCCTCACCAGGAGCCCCCTACCTCTCAGATCTGAATAAACACTATATTTGGCATAGAAATTCTCCTCAACTTTATTGCCATTTTTCAAGAGATCATCAAAGTCCAGTATCTTTTTTCCATCGGTAACCCGCATCTTTTCCTTCTCCACGAGATAAATTGCCTCTATCAAAGAAATCTCATGCCTCTTACCTTTTTCCTCACCAAAGCCCTTTTCTTTGAGGAAGGATCTCAGTTCATTATCCCCTACGATTACCTTTGTTCCCGACAGAATTCCAACGCCGGGTTTGCTTTTTTCCCCCATTTTATTTCAATCTTATTTTTTATAATATTCCACTTTAAAAATAAAGATTAAAACATAAGAAGATAAATGAAAAAATGATCTCTCTGGGAATAGAGGGCACTGCCCATACATTGGGGATTGGAATTATTGACTCTAAAAAGATACTTGCAGATGTCAGAAAAATCTACACGCCGGCAGCGGGGATACATCCCAGGGAAGCCGCCCAGTTTCTGAGTGAAAATTTTAAGAAAGCCATTGATTCAGCACTAAAAGAATCAAATCTGAATTTCAAGGATATCGATTTGATTTCCTTCTCTCAGGGTCCTGGTCTCGGTCCATGTCTGAGGACAACTGCAACTGGGGCGAGGGCGTTATCTCTGCATTATAAGATCCCCATTCTCGGGGTGAATCACTGCGTGGCTCATATAGAGATCGGGAAATTTTTAGGTAAACTCAATGACCCATTGATTCTTTACGTCTCTGGTGGCAATACTCAGATATTAAAGTTGAAGGATTTTCGCTACAGAATATTTGGGGAGACCCTGGATATTGGAATTGGAAATATGTTGGATAAATTTGGAAGGGAAACTGGATTGAGACACCCAGCAGGACCCAAGATTGAGAATTTAGCTGAGAAGGGAAAAAATTACATAGAACTTCCATATGTGGTTAAGGGAACAGACCTCTCATTCTCCGGAATTTTAACCTCTGCTGTGAATAAATTTAAATCCTCAAAATTTTCCTTAGAAGATCTCTGCTATTCAATTCAAGAAACATCATTCTCTATGTTGACAGAAGTAACGGAAAGGGCTTTAGCACACCTTAAGGCGGGAGAGGTTCTCCTTACCGGGGGTGTTGGGAATAACAAGAGATTGCAGGAAATGCTGAGAAAAATGTGCAGGGAACATAAAGTGAAATTCTTCACCCCAAATAAATACTGCAGTGATAATGGTGTAATGGTCGCCCTTCTGGGTTTATTAATGTATGAATCCGGTGTTAGACAAAAGATAGAAGACACTGTGGTAAAACAGAGATTTAGAACCGATAATGTTGAAATTCTATGGTAAATTCTATGGTAGCATGATATTTAAGTTTTGAGGCAAACATAATAATATAACCTTATATCATTTTATCTATTATTGTATTGTAAATCTACAATCATTCTAATGAAGTTCTGAGGGGAATCTATTTTTGCTTGAGATAATGAAAGAGAAAACGCAACAACCATCCAGAAAAATCGAAAAGAAGGGAGACAAAAAGGGGAAAAAGAAGAGCATAATGGATATGAAATCGTGGGACGATTTTGAGAATACCGATGAGATCCAGATTCCAGAAAAATTAGTAGATCAGGTTATTGGACAAGACAAGGCTGTTGACATAATAAAGAAGGCTGCCAAACAGAGAAGAAATGTTCTCCTGATCGGAGAACCTGGAACTGGAAAGTCAATGCTGGCAAATGCAATGACAGAACTCCTCCCATCCGAGGAATTGGTTGATATTCTAGCTTATCCAAATCCCGAGGATGAGAATAATCCAAAGATAAAAACGGTTCCGGGAGGTGAGGGGATAAAGATAGTAAAGGCCGAGAGGGAAAAGGAGGGCCTTACAGAAAAGGCAAAAAAGCCAAATACAGGTTTTATTATATTATTGTTCTTTATTCTGCCAATGCTTTTGTATACCACACTTATACTTGGTAAGATGTATTTTAACTATGAAGAAATAGAAATAGATTCCATGCTATTTTTCATACCTATGGGTCTTGGCTTAATGTTTCTCCTATTCTCCAGTCTGAATCTAAGGGGTATGATGCTCGGGGGCATTAAATCAAATGTTCCCCGGCTTATTGTTGATAACGCCAACAGAAAAAAAGCTCCATTTTATGATGGGACTGGAGCGCATGCTGGGGCATTGTTGGGGGATATAAAACATGATCCCCTACAGAGTGGGGGCTTGGGAACACCACCTCATTTGAGGGTAGTCTCTGGATTAATTCATAAGGCAAATAAAGGTGTTCTCTTTATTGATGAAATAGGCACATTGGGTAGGTCACAACAGGATCTATTAACAGCATTACAGGAAAAGCAATTACCTATAACCGGAAGAAGTGAAATGAGTTCAGGAGCCATGGTTATGACGGACCCGGTTCCTTGCGATTTCATACTGGTAGCAGCTGGAAACTACAATGTGATACAGCATATGCATCCCGCCCTTCGCTCCAGAATTCGCGGCTATGGCTATGAGGTCTATATGGAAGACATGATGGAAGATAATGACATGAATAGAAAGAAGTTAGTTCAATTTGTAGCTCAGGAGGTAGAGAGGGATGGGAAGATCCCACATTTCAGTAAAGACGCGATGGAAGAGGTAATTAGAGAGGCAAAGAGAAAGGCGGGAATGAAGAATAAAATTACCCTGAGATTTAGAGAGCTTGGTGGTTTAATTAGGGCCTCGGGGGATATCGCCATAGAAAAAAAGCACAGATATGTCACAAGAGAGGATGTTCTGGAGGGTAAAAAAACGGCAAGAACATTGGAGCAGCAGATTGGTGAGGTCTATATTGACAGAAAAAAGGAATACAATGTTTTGATAACTCATGGAAATAGAATAGGTAGGGTTAATGGTCTCGCAGTTCTTGGAGAGGGGGGTACAATCCTGCCAATAGAGGCTGAAGTTGCAGTTGGTGGTAAAAAATCTGCGATCATTGCCACAGGAAAACTTGGGGAAATAGCAAAGGAGGCGGTTCAGAATGTATCGGCCGTTATAATGAAAATCTATGGTGAGGATATAAAGGAGAAATATGATATATTCGTTCAATTCTTGCAGACATATGAGGGCGTTGAAGGTGACTCCGCCAGCGTTAGCGTTGCAGTCGCTGTTATCTCTGCACTAAAGAATGTTCCAGTGGATCAAAGTGTTGCCATGACAGGTTCTTTAACCGTGAGGGGAGAAGTCCTTCCAGTGGGAGGTGTTACTCAGAAAATAGAGGCTGCTATAGAAACGGGTCTAAAGAGGGTAATCATCCCCAAGAGTAATGAAAATGATGTCCTTCTCGAAAAAAAATATGAAGGAAAGATTGAGATAGTAACCGCAGAAAATTTAATAGATGTTCTAAGGCATTCCTTTGTGGATGGTAGAGAGATAATCGAGAAGATGAGTAAATTGGTTGATCAGTAATTTTCCTTATATTTATTCTCTTTTCTAAATATTTCTAAATAATTAGAGTTAGGAATTTAGATTACAATGGAAATTGAAGAATTGCCTGGAGTAGGTGAAAAGGTTGCTGAAAAATTGAAGGAGGCGGGGTTTTCCAGTATTGAATCCATCGCAGCCGCATCCATATCAGAATTGAAGGATATTGGTTTAGGCGAGTCATCTGTAATAAAGATTATCAACGCCGCCAGAGAAAACCTGAAGATGGGTTTTGAAACCGGCTTAGATGCCCTAAGGAAGAGAGAGCGGGTTGGTAAGATAACCACCGGTAGCAAGGAACTGGATAAATTGATTGGGGGCGGTGTTGAAACCCAGGCCATCACAGAGCTCTACGGCAAATACGGTTCCGGGAAAACCCAGATAGGGCATCAACTAGCTGTAAATGTTCAATTACCCGAGGAGAAGGGTGGTCTAAACAGGTCTGCGGTCTATATCGATACGGAAAACACGTTTAGACCCGAAAGGATTCAGCAGATGGCGAAAGCCCTCAAATTGGATCCACAGGAGGTTTTAAAGAATATCCATGTCGCCAGGGCATATAACTCAGATCACCAGATGCTTTTGGCTGAGAAGGCCGCTGAATTGGCTGATGAATATAACATTGGCTTGGTTGTTGTTGATTCACTTACAGCACACTTCAGGGTTGAATATGTTGGTAGGGGGACTCTCGCCGGGAGACAGCAAAAGATCAACAGGCACATGCATCTACTCCAGAGGAGACTTGGCGACCTCCATAATGCAGCTATCTTAGTCACTAACCAGGTGATGTCTCGACCCGACGTATTATTTGCTGACCCCACTGCCCCAATTGGAGGACATGTGGTTGGACACACTGCCACCTTCAGAATATATCTAAGGAAGGGTAAGGGCGACAAGAGGATTGCTCGCTTGATCGATTCTCCAAGTATGCCGGAGGGTGAGTGTGTCTTTGAGGTGACGACAGATGGGGTAAAGGATGTAAAATGAGAAACATCGTCATAGAATTTCCCAAGATCACCCCCATCGAGAAACAGGCTATCGAGTTGGTGGAGAGAAAAGGCGTTGGACATCCAGATTCGGTTTGTGATGGAATCGCCGAGGCTGTAAGTAGGGCCCTCTCTGTGGAATACATAAAGAGATTCGATAGAATTCTTCATCATAATACAGATCAAGTAGAGCTCATTGGTGGTGAAGCAAAGCCGGAGTTTGGTGGTGGTAAGATAACTAAGCCCATGTATCTCCTCTTAGGGGGGAGGGCCACTACATCTATTGAAGATGAGGTAATCCCTGTTGGTGAGATAGCTATCAATGCAGTAGAAAAATATATGAGAGAGAATTTTAAGAATCTGGATGTAGATTCTGTTGAAATTGATCAGAGGATAGGTCAGGGTTCTGCCGATCTAAGGGCGGTATTTGAACGGGAGGGTATTCCCAGGTCCAATGATACAAGCTTTGGTGTTGGATTTGCTCCTTTATCCACCACAGAAAGGCTGGTTCTAGAGACAGAGAGATACATCAATAATGGACTAAGGATGAAGGAGGTTGGTGAGGATGTAAAGGTAATGGGGATCAGGAATAAGGAGTCTATCGTGTTAACCATAGCATGTGCTATGGTTTCTAAATATATTAAAGATTTAGACCACTATATATCACTGATAGAGGAGATGCACTCCAAGCTCGTGGATTTTGCAGCCAAGATCACAGAAAGGGAAGTACATATTGATATAAATACTGGAGATGACTATGAGAAGGGTTCTGTGTACCTCACTATTACCGGAATGAGTGCGGAGCAGGGGGATGATGGTTCCGTTGGCAGGGGGAACAGGGCAAATGGTCTAATAACGCCATACAGACCGATGTCTCTGGAAGCCACCGCTGGAAAGAACCCCGTAAATCATGTGGGGAAAATCTATAACCTGCTTTCCAATAAAATTGCACATGATATAGCAGAAGAGGGTGCAGAACAGGTCTATGTGAGAATAATGAGCCAGATCGGAAAGCCCATAGACCAACCTCTAATCGCTTCGGTTCAGTTAATCGGCGATAAATCCCTGGAGAGTAGAGCAAAAAGGATTGTTGATAACTGGCTGGAGAATATTACAGATATTACTCAGTTATGTGTAGAGGGAAAGATAAGTGTATTTTGAGGACATATAGAAAAGATAGAAAAGATCGATATTCCCTTTGAGGGGGTTTATCTATCATTAAAGAAAACTTATGCGTGATCGATGTTATCCAAAATTTTCTTCAGGTTGTATTCAACATCCATTTCCACATTTTCATACAAACTGTTTCCATTACTGTCAATGGTCACAACCAAAGGGCCGAATTTTTCTACTTCTAAAACAAAGACCGCTTCTGGAATTCCAAGATCCAGCCATTCTACCCTCATTACTTTCTTAATCTGAGAAGCGGCAGTTGCGGCACAACCGCCCGTCATTGCCAGGTATATTGCTTTATTTTTCATTGCTCCAACCACTTCCTTGTCCATCCCGCCCTTTCCAATTATGGCTCTGATTCCAAATCTATCTATGAATTCTGGTTCAAGGGAATTCATCCTGGAACTGGTTGTGGGCCCTATTGAGACGATCTCCAATTCATCATCCCTCTTTCTCACTATTGGTCCAGAATGGAATATCACCCCATCGGTTAGATCTACTGGAAATTTATTTTCCTTTAATGCCCTTTCATGTGCCTTATCTCTTGCGGTAGAAATTTTTCCAGAGAGATAGACAATTTCGCCAATTTTGAGCCTTTTTATCTCCCCCATTTGCAGTGGGGTAATTAAATACATTTTTCCTAATATAATTATTCTCACCAAAATTATTAAAATTCATTAAAATAAATATAGACTGGGAAAAATGAAGAGGGAGTTTGACATCTTGATCATAGGTGGTGGGGTAGTTGGATGCGCCATAGCCAGAGAATTATCCAAGTATCGGGTCAATGCCCTATTGGTGGAAAAGGAATGCGACGTTGCCATGGGAATCAGCGGAAGGAATTCTGGGGTTGTGCATGCTGGTTTCTATATGAAGCCGGGCTCCTTGAAGGCTGAGTTAAATATTAAAGGGCATCGGATGATGCCAAAACTGTGTGAAGAATTGGATGTTCCGTATCAACGGGTAGGAAAACTTGTGGTGGCAAAGAATGAACAAGAAGTAGAGTGCCTTTATAAGCTTAAAGAAGCCGGGGATGAGAATGGAACAAAAAATCTCAGAATAATAGACAAAGAAGAGATTAAAAAGTTGGAACCAAATGTGGAGGGAATTAAAGCTCTGCATTCACCTACAAGCGCCATCTTGGACCCGTTTATCTTCACAATAGCACTCGCCGAGAATGCCTTACGAAATGGAATTAGAATATTACTCGATACAGAGGTTCTCGGTATTGAGGAAAATGGCTCCTTTACGGTAAAGACCACCAAGGGGGAATTCAAATCCGATTTTGTGGTGAATAGTGCCGGTTTATTTTCTGACAGGATCTCTGAGATGGTTGGGATCTCTAAGTATAAGATATATCCTTGCCGTGGAGAGTATCATATTTTAGATAAGAACAAAAGGGATCTAATCAATGGAATGATCTATCCCGTTCCCCCAAGGGAATTTGGGGGCTTGGGTGTACATCTAACACCGACAACAGATGATAACATATTCATAGGTCCAAGTGCCGAGTATATTGGGGAAGTGGATAATGTTGCAAATACAGCGGAGATAATGGAGAGATTATTCAAAGAGGCTAAGGAATTATTACCCAAGATTTCTAAAAGGGATCTCATTCGTAGTTTTGCTGGAATAAGACCCAAGTTGATCAAAGCAAATTCTAAGGAGCCTGGAGATTTCGTTATAGAGGAGAGCCCAGATGTTAGAGGTTTCATAAATCTCATAGGGATAGAATCTCCCGGGCTTACAGCCGCTCCAGCAATTGCAGAAAAAGTGGTGGAGATAATAAAAAAGAAAATGAAACTGAAGATAAACCAGAAATTCAAGCCAAAGAGAAAGGCACCGGTTCGTTTTAGTAAATTATCGGATCGGGAGAAGTCAGAATTGATAAGGAAAAATCCGAATTATGGCGAGATTGTTTGCAGATGTGAAACCGTTACCAAACAGGAGATAATAGATGCATTAAAAAATCCTCTGGGTGCGAGAAGTATCTACGGGGTGAGGAAAAGGTCCAAGGCCACTTGTGGTAGATGTCAAGGAGGTTTTTGTATACCCAAGATAGTGAAGATAATGGAGGAACTTTTTCAGCCTCCCATTGATGACATAACCCTGAAAGGGGAGGGCTCACAATTATTTATTGGAAAAACAAAGGATCTGAGAAGATGATTCAGAAAGAGATTGATATCGTGATAGTGGGTGGGGGCCCTGCTGGTTTATCGGCGGCAATATCTGCAAAGAGGAACGGAATCGATAATATCCTGATAATTGAGAGGAACGAAAATCTTGGAGGAATCCTGAATCAGTGTATTCATGAAGGCTTTGGTGTGGAGATATTTAAAGAAAATCTAACTGGACCAGAGTATATGCAAAGATTTATTGATGAGGTGGAGAAATTGGGGATTCCCTACATGTTAAATTCTATGGTAATCGATATCAACAGTGATAAGGAATTGACCGTTTGCTGTAGGGATGACCTTTACAAAATTAAGGCGAAATCCATTATCCTTTCAATGGGTTGTAGAGAAAGGACTCGGGGACAGATATGCATCCCTGGAACAAGACCATCTGGGATCTATACTGCGGGAACTGCGCAGAATCTTATAAATTTGAGGAACTATATGGTTGGAAAGAGGATCGTTATCCTTGGTTCTGGAGACGTTGGCTTGATAATGGCTCGAAGATTTACATTGGAGGGGGCGAAGGTTCTGGCTGTAGTGGAAATTCTACCATACAGTAGTGGGCTTCCCAGGAACATGGCTCAATGCTTAGATGATTTTGGTATTCCATTATTTCTGAGACATACGATTGTCAATACACATGGAAATAGAAGATTGGAGGCGGTTACTATCGCAGAGGTGGATGAGAATTTGAAACCCATCAAAGGGACGGAAAAAAAGATAGAATGTGACACCCTCCTCCTATCCGTGGGTCTCATCCCCGAGAATGAATTATCAAAAAATTCTGGCGTTATTATAGATGAAACTACTGGGGGTGCAATAGTAGATGAAAATCTTGAGACAAGTGTAAGGGGAATCTTTGCCTGTGGCAATGTGCTTCACGTTCACGACATCGTAGACTTTGTAACCTTGGAGGCTGAAAAGGCCGGAATCTCTGCATCGAGATTTGTAAAAAATAAACTGGAAAGATATGAAATGATTAAAGTAAATCCCGGTGTTGGAATTCGATATGTTCTTCCACACTTTATTAGCACTAAGAGGGATGTAAAATTTTTCCTCAGGGTTATGAAACCAGGAAGGAATAAAATGATACTCATAAAGGATGAAAATAGAATCATAAAGAGGATTCCCAAACTCAGAGTAAATCCAGCAGAGATGATTCGGTTTGAATTAAAGAAAAATGAGATCAAAGGTGTGAAAGAATTGTGGATAGAAATGGAAAATGTTAACTAAGAGGTATGTCTGCATCATCTGCCCCAATAGTTGTGAAATAGAGGTAGAATACTCAGAGGATAAAATTAATAGGATTTCGGGGAATATGTGTGAGAAGGGAGAAGAATATGTGAAGAAGGAGATCCTCTGTCCCGAGAGGGGCTTGACCACTACCATTAAGGTTAAAAATGGCTCTCTTCCTCTGGTCAGTGTAAAGACATCAAAAGCGATACCAAAAGAGATGATGATGAAGATTATGGATGAGATTTCAAACGTAGAAGTGGAGGCCCCCATAAAGATTGGGAATGTTATAATTAAAAATGTTCTAAATACAGAAGCAGATATAATTGCAACAAAGAATATTAATAAGAAGGTTAAATAAATTAATGAGTGAAAATAAGAAACGAAAAGATGAATCTCGATAAAATTCTTGGCTACATGTTATTGTTTTTTGGATTGAGCATTATTCTATTTAGCATAATTTCAGCATTCTCTACATTTACCGGTTCAAAAAAGCCGCCCGAACTCTTTAGGCTGGAAAAATCCTCACAGACAATTTCAATAGGAGGGATAGAAATACCGGGTATGGAATTAATTCCAGTAGAGTATCTTAATCTCACTGGAAATCTCATGTTCTACTTTTTACTAATGTGGCTGCTTATATCGGCGGGCGGGAAGATCGCATCCATAGGGGTGGGTATGATAAAGAAGTAACCTTCTTAGCTAAAGGTAACTAAAGGAATTCAACCCCATCTTCATAAATCCTTGCACTGGCTCTTCTATTTGCCCAGCACTGAATATTAATAGCAACGGGTAAACTGGCAGTATGGCAGTAAGCGGATTGGATATTAACTGCTAAAGATGTTGTTCTTCCTCCTAAGCCCATGGGCCCAATCCCCAGTTTATTTATCTCCCATAATAGCTCTCTTTCCAATTTTGCAATTTCCTTGTTCTCATTAGGATTATTAGAATCAATTTTTCTTAATAATGCTTTTTTTGCCAATTTCATTGCCCCATCTGCACTACTTCCTATGCCAACCCCGATAATGGTCGGTGGACAGGGATTTCCGCCCGCAGAGGCAACCGTTTCAATAACAAATCGCCTGATTCCATTTACACCATCAGAGGGATTCAGCATCTTTATAGCAGAGAAATTCTCGGAACCTGCCCCTTTCGGAAGTGCGGTTATCTCCAAGTAGCTCTTCCCTTTTAAGATTTCAATCTCTATGATTGGAATTCCAATCCCAGTATTGTCTCCAGAATTCTCTCTGGTTAATGGATTCACTACATTTGGCCTCAGTGGAATCTCCTCTGTAGCCTTTTTGACCCCATCCACGATGGATTCCTCGATCAGATCTAGATCTGTCCTCAACTTATTTCCAATTTTTAAATAAAAAACGGGAATTCCAGTGTCCTGACACATGGGGATATTATTCTTTCTGGCGTGTCTCACGTTATCCAAGATTTCTCTTAGTTGAATCCTCGCAATCTTCTCTTTTTCATTTTTATAGGCTCTTTCGAGGGCTTTTTCTACATCTTCTGGTAGAGAGACCTCTGCCCTTCTCAGCAATTCCACTACGGTCTCTGAAATCGTCTCTTTTGATATCATCTCTATTGTCTATTTTGTTCTATTTGTGTTTTATATTATATTTTATATATTGGCATTAATTCGATATAATAATATGATGGAATATGATGGATACATTTGGAAATATCTTTAGGGTAATCACATGGGGGGAGTCCCATGGAAAGGCTATAGGCTGCGTGGTTGATGGTTGTCCTTCTGGTTTAGAATTAAATAGGGGGGAGATTCAACGGGAATTGGATAGAAGACGCCCCGGAAAAAGCATTATTTCTACAGAAAGAAAAGAAGCCGATAAGGTAGAGATCCTTTCCGGGATATTTGAAGGGAAAACCCTCGGAACCCCGATCTCTATGTTGATAAAAAATTTAGATATCGATTCCAGCAGATATGAAGAAATCAAAGATCTCCTCAGACCCGGGCAGGCAGAATTTACATGGAGGGAAAAATTTCATTTCATAGACTGGAGGGGGGGCGGCAGAGCAAGTGGTAGGGAAACCGCTACAAGGGTTGCAGCGGGGGCAATTGCCAAGAAATTACTAAAGAGATTCGGAATTGAGATCCTGGCGTATTCAAAGGAGATCGCTGGTGTTAAGGCAGATACCGATAAGATTGATTTAAATAATCTTGAAAAAATAAAAAGATCTATAGAATCAAATCCTGTGAGATCTCCAGATTTAAAGGTAGCGAAGGAAATGGAAAAAGCCATTCTCTCCGCCAAGGAGGAGAAAGATTCTGTTGGCGGCATTATAGAAGCCATTGCCCTGGGGGTCCCTGTTGGCTTGGGAGAGCCGGTCTTTGGAAAATTAGATGCTGATCTGGCAAAAGCAATGATGTCTATTCCCGCAGTCAAGGGAATAGAAATCGGTAATGGATTTGAATTGGCAAGGATGAAAGGCTCTCGGGCAAATGACCCATTCATTATAAAGAATGGAAAAATTCTAACGGCAACGAATAACTCTGGTGGGATTTTGGGGGGAATTTCAAACGGCATGCCCATCGTTCTAAGAATTGCCCTAAAGCCTACTGCCTCCATTGGAATCAAACAAAAAACGGTGGATATAGAAAAGATGGAGGAAACTATCATAGAGGTGAAGGGGCGCCATGATCCATGCATTGTCCCAAGGGCAGTTCCTGTGGTAGAATCTATGGTAGCGTTAGTCCTTGCAGATCATTCCATGATCTCTGGATTTATTCCGAGGAGGTTGGATTGATTGATCACAATTTATCCACATCTACAGGTGAACCGACTATTACAGCCGCAATGGCCATCATTATGTACTTCATCCTGTTTGCATGTTGAGAAATCTGAGATATAACTACAAGTAGCGCCAGCACAGGATTTGCTACCGCTGGCAATAACGCTACCTCCAGAATATCCAAGATCTTTACAATAATTATTGCATGCTGTTACACTTGCCCTGGTATCCGTCCAGCTATATCCTGATAAAGAGCATGATTTTTCTGTTCCTTTTTTTACGCATGCTCCGTTACTGCATCCATGTGAGCAATAATACAGTTTTAAGAGTGCGACTCCGTATGGTGTGCAGTAATATTCTCTCAGATAGTTTTCATAACAATAATCTGTGTATTTTCTT
>Ga0180301_10000647_pt1 | contig 26971 bp, 26 predicted proteins | sample GuaBasSediGuay16_FD_121797 | JGI IMG/M metagenome (GOLD analysis project Ga0180301, IMG submission 121797) | Subseafloor sediment microbial communities from Guaymas Basin, Gulf of California, Mexico - Guay16, Core 4569-2, 12-15 cm | ecosystem: Environmental > Aquatic > Marine > Hydrothermal... | reverse complement strand
TAGAAAAGAATTTATAAAATACATTATAAAGCCTAGTAATGAAATTATTAAGATAATACAACATTATGGTATTTCCATTCAGGAAAATAAATCTGATATTGAGGACTTAAGAATCATCATAACCACCCGATGCAATCTACATTGTAAACATTGTTATATAGATGCAAGTCCTAATGGTATTGATATGCCTTATGAACTAGTAATTAAGATAATTAATGAAGCTAGCGATATCGGTGTCTTAACTATAGGTTTTTCTGGAGGAGAACCATTTATTAGAAGCGATATTCTGGATCTAATTGAATATGCTATAAAGAAAGATTTAAGTGTAGAAATAGAGACTAATGCAACATTATTAACAGATAGTATCTTACGAAAACTTACACAACTGGGGTACATAAGGCTTACAATAAGCCTTGATGGTGCTAAGGAAGAAACACATGATTACCTTCGTGGTAGCAGGGTATTTAATAAAGTTATGAATGCATTAAAAATGTTAAATACATACAATATACTTGTAAAAATTAATACTACTCTATATAGAAATAATATTAATGAGTTACCTGAAATTTTATCTATTATTCAAAAACATAATATAAAGCTATGGCAAATATCATTATTAGCAATTAGTGGAAGAGCGCAAAAGTACAAAGACCTCTTATCTATTGATCGCGTTATACTGAAAAGATATAGAGACATTATTTGCTCCGTTATCAAGGCGGCACAATCAAGTGGTATAAAGGTATTTTTATCTAGTATGATAAAGTATTATTTAAATGAAACGATTACAGTAGCACCTTGCGAGAATTTTAAGAATTATCTACGGATTATGCCCGATGGCACAGTTTACCCTTACCCGTTTGCGTGGTACAGAATAGGAAATATAGGACATACCTCATTATATCATATAATCAAAGAATTAGATATCATAAGATCTAGTAAAAAAGTTTGTCAAGTTTGTATGAGAAGGCATATTTGCCCTAATTTTAGCCATAATCTTCTGAATTCATAGAAGCCTTTCTTTCAACAATTATTTCCTCTGGTTTGATTAATCCTCTTTTTTCTAAGTCTTTTATAATATTGAAATCCTTTCTTTCGTCCATGGACCTCACCTAACTGGGTACTGTTTAATACTCACATAATAATTGAAACTGTTGTATTTAACTGTTATGCCTACTCCCTACGGTCTATCGTGTAGGTCTAGATTTACGAGTCTTAATAGCCATGAATTCTCTAGTTGTGGTCAGAATCTTAGGATCATCGATAATACTATAATTAACTTTCACCATAACATTGTACCAAACACTATTGTTTACGGCAGGACTAGTAATTTTATATCCGGTATCATTATGAGTACTAACCAAAGAAGTATTTAACTCATATCCAGGTTGTAGGTGGTAATAGTATACTATACTAATTAAAGTTGCTATATAGCTATTAAAACCGAGACAATAACCGTGAGCTCAACAACATCACCAAAATAATGTGTGATAGTAACTTATAGTACTACATCTTAGAACACATTGCTCAAGACCGCGAACACTAACGTAGCCAACATAAATGTTATTCAAGTTAGCCCCACTCTACATGAAATTTCCGCTATAGGATCACTGTCCTACCTATGATATGGTTCGACCAATAGATGGTCATTAGTGAACACCTTCAAAAGCACTAGAGGCTACCGAGGTTTACCTGATGGCATGATAAAAGCTGTCGAGAAGGGGTGGCGTGGGCTAAATTATTTCATAGAAGCCAGTAATGAATATGATTATACTAGACTCCTTCATTTTACATAGCTGACTCTTGGCTTTATTACTAGCTTTATCTCCCATTCCCTAAACGTAATCTCGAAAGCTTCGAAGAAGCCTTGACTACTCAGTGCTGCAATGTCTGAGGCTATGTATTTGGTTAAACACTTTCGGTATCGTTATGCTTCCTTATCAGTGTCAAGTTTCCGTAATTACTGAAACTCTTGATAAGTTTTACTACACAAGAACTGTGACTCTAAAATAAGTTATGAGACTTTCCAAATGCTTTATATAGGATATAAGACAATTCAAGTCATAGTATACTTATCAAGAGGTTGAATTGAGCTTTTGATGCTACTTAGCACGTATTGAAAAATATATTCGTTATCCACCCTCAAGAAGTGGTGCAATAGTTATCTCAAATTCCTTGCTACCCTTTAAGAGGCTCCTAAGAGATCTGAACGTTTTATTTAAATCGTTAATTGCAACACTGTTCACAAGCACTAGAAGTCCTCTACCACCACTTTCTACGATTATCTTTTGCATTACCTCTGATTCCAATTCCTTACTTAACCTCTTTATAAACTCAATGATTGTTATATCCTCATCCACGTTATCAAACACATAAGAATCTTTCTCCAATCCGAATGTCTTATGGAGTAAAAACCTTACTTTTACCTTCATAATCAATACAACCTTATCTTATTAATCTCTGTTAGTAATTCGTTGAGGTTTAATTCCTTGAGTTTTGATCGTAGGTCATCGATGCTCCCTAAACCTCTTAAAGCGTAGAACTTTCTTAGCATCTCATCAAAGTCATCACATACTAACCCTTTAGCAGGACCCTCACCTAATGGTTTCTTAATGAATCTCTCAGGTAGCGTGTCATCTTTATTAGTGAATCCCATCATGTAATTCAGAAATCTCTCCAAGTACCATACTCTCCTACCAATAGTTAGTAGATCCTCATGAGTGAAGTCCGTACCTGTTATCGCATTCCATACTTTAGCTATATGCCTAAAATCTACAACACCAAAGACCCCAAACTTACACAACGTTGCTGAATCAACGAACGCACACGCATCCTGATGAATAATAACTGTAATTACTCTTTCATCAGTTGTCTTTGGCGGCTTATCAATACCGAACTCTGGTAATAAGAGACCTCTCTCAACGAGCATAGCCATGCCTTGGAGATGGCAGGCACCTCTATTTGATGTTGCGTAGGCTAACCCCATAGTTTTATAGACTCTAGGATGATGCATAGGTATCTCTAAACCTTTCACATGCATAGCGAACTTCTCAGTACCCCTACCTATTTTCTCGGAAGCTCTCTTAACACCCTCAGCTAATAAGGCACCGAATCCCTCTTTAGTACCAATTAACTCAATAAGCTTCATTATTACGTTGGGATCTCCCCAACGTAATTCAATACCTCCTGTGTCTTCTTTAGTAATTATGCCTTTCTCATAAGCCTCCATAGCCCAAGCTATTACTTCGCCGGTCGATATGGTGTCAATACCGAATCTATCACATAATTCGTTCATTTTGATTATTGAGACTAAGTCGGAGTTAAGTAGGAATGAGCCTAGAGCAGCTACAGTCTCGTATTCAGGTCCCTTACCTACATACTCACCATACCTGCTATCCTTAAACTGTACTGACCTCTCACATGCAATACTGCATAGAACTCCTTTACCACAGACGCGCTTTCCGGGTCCGTACCTGTATCTCTCCATCATGGTTTTACCGCTAATCTCTTCAACTTCTTCAAACACACCCTTAGTCCAGTGTTTAATTGGTAAATTCCCTGTCACCGCATAAGCTGAGACACCACCTGCTGTGCCATACTCATTTAATCCCTTACCTCTAGGTGATGTTAATGCTCTTGCTAACCACTCGCTATTTAGCTTCCTTAATGTTTCACTATCATATACTTCGACGTTTTTAATTCCCTTCACAGCTATTGCTTTAAGTTTCTTAGAACCCATAACAGCTCCTAAGCCTGTTCTACCAGCTACCCTCCTCTCACTACTGACTATGGCTGCTATACGAACTAATCTCTCACCTGCTTGACCTATAGTTATTGCCTTGTATTCCTTCCCTAAGATGTTCTGAATCTTAGCTGATGCTTCGAGAGCGTCTAAACCCCATAAGACTTTAGCTGATTTTATATCAGCATAACCATCACTAATGACTATATAGACTGGTTCTTCTGAAGACCCCTTAACTACTATTCCGTCATAACCTGCTTTCTTAAGCTCTAATCCAAAGGATCCTGAGAATGCGGCCTTCCCTAAACCTGTTGTTAGAGGTGATCTAGCTACAATAATAGTTTTTGACCCGAAAGCTGAGACACCAGTCATAGGACCAGTCATAACTATGAATGGATTACCTGGTGATAATGGATCCGGAATTCCGTTCTTAAAGTACTCGAAGAGTAGTCTAGCTGCATAACCGGCACCTCCAGCGAATTTTGTGATCCATTCTTCATTAGTTTTAATTGTGGTAATGTTCTTATTGGTCAAGTCAACCAAGAGAATCTTACCTGCTATACCTTTAACCATACCACTTCACCCTAATGCCAACACATTAAATAAACTAGGAGAATAAAAATTTGGATCCACTCTCTGCGAAGTAGTACTTCCCTAACTCTCTAGGTTTTTTCTAAAGATCTTACACATAGTATCTTATTTACATATCCTTCAATTATTATCTATCCATGCCTTTTTGCAGTATCAATAAACCCCTGCTCCCCCTTACACGATCTATATGGTAAGTTTTGTTTATTTCTCTTCATGAGGAAGTCAGAAGTAAGTATGACAATAGCGGCATCAAACTCAAGAATGTAATTTAATGTCCTAATCTTAGATCATGAAATTCCATAGCCAGTACTCCGGCTGGTAGGAAAGTAGAAACTTCTTCAAGTTAATACTTAACTTATTTAATAGGGATGGGTAAGGTTGGTTCGGAAAGCCCCAGATTTACTAATCATTGTCTCGTGGTTTATTTATGTGCTATTCTACTTATGTAGAGTGAATTATTCGATAGCATTCCCTTATGGTATAATGGAGTTAGGGCTTGACTACTATATAATGGGGGTTATAGCTGGATTATTCGCCTTACTTTACTCATTAGGACAGGTAGTGAACGGGTATATTGTTACGAGAAAGGAACCATGGCCTCTTCTATTTGCTGGGGCAATGCTTTCTGGTTTAACAAACATTCTGTTTGGCTATGTAGATAATGTAGTAGGGTTTGTGATTCTATGGATTCTTAATGGCTATTTTCAGTCAACTGCTTGGGTATCTCTTATTAGAGTATTGACTGTTATGCTTGAAAGGGAAAGGCTTGGAGGGTATATGAGTTTCTTTAATACAAGTTGGGCGCTAGGAAGCTCTATTACATGGATTATTACAGGTTACGTAGTATCAGTTATAGGTTGGCGGTATGGTTTTATAGTGAACGGGCTAATATTATTAACCCTAGGTTCTGCTTTCATACTCATACTGAGAGGGCAGACAAGATATAATGTGGAATTATTCTATAGAAGAGAATTTCCGGCAGGTTACGCTACATTAAAAGATCTAATTAAGTATTGGAAACCAATATTGTTCTTGGCGATAGCCTATCTCTTAACAAAAGGAGTGTCGCAGGCAGTCATAGTGTATCTACCATCATACTTATACATAGTATCAGGTTTAACTATGGTTTCGTCAGTAACTGCTTCGATATATCCCTTGTCGGGTGCATTAGGGATGATTATATATGGCTTTATGCTTGATAAATACTACAACAAAGAGAAAATCAAACCTCTATTATTGACTATTCCATTTGCAGCAACTATAATATGCATTTTCCCTATCTCAGCTAGGTACGGCATTGTCTATGCAGGAATAACGTTAGTAGCTATAGGGTTACTAATGTACGGTATAGAGGCTCAATTAGCAGCAACAGTTCCATCAGCCCTAATCGATAAAAAGATCATACCACTATCAATAGGTATAATAAATGCGATGGGGTCCTTCGGCTCCTTTATACTAAATACTACAACAGGATATCTAATAGATCTATATGGATTTAATCCGATATTCCTTTATTGGGGCTTATGGACCATCTTAATAACCTCTCCACTACTCATACTATTAACTATTACGGTTTAGGGATGTGCGAAGATCCATGTTCTAGTCTTAGTAATTTTATAGCCGAGGTTCTTATAAACCCTTATAGCAGGCTTGATGTCTTCTTCGACATGAAGACCTACAAGTGCCCCTGAGGTTACTGCTTCCCTTGTTAATGCCGATACTACGGCCTTAGCGTAGCCTCTTCCCCTGTACTCTTTCCTAGTGAAGACACCGCCTATCACATGGACCCAAGGAAGAGTTACGTATCTCGCAGCAATGGAGGCAAGGACATTATCAACTATCACACCATAATGAGTATATTCTCTAAGTATCTCCCTAGCTTCATCTAAGCTTATCTCTATTCCTCTCTCTAGCTCCAAGTCCTTGTATAGAGATGCATGTTCCTCACTTAGCTTAACAGCTAGCTTTTCAAGAGAACTAGAATTGAAATTCTCACGACCACATATCATGTCGTGGAATTTCTCGATATGAATTTTCTTGAAACCGAGGCTTTTAAAATGATTGATAATTATTTCTATGTCATTAGAGGTATAGCTGTATAGTTGTATATCTGCCCTTTTGTGTGGAGTGATATTAATTTGTTGTACAACTTCTTCAGTGGGGCTCCATATATGAACCTCGTAAATGTCTTGAATAGTGAACTTACCGCCATACCATATTAGTGCATAGGACTCTATATCATCACGAGGAGCTAGTAATAGTATTTCAGCTCTATCACCTTACATATGTTAGGTAGTAGATAGCGTAGCAATGAGCTGATAAAGGATTGCTTCTACAGAGATCGCTCAGTACCTCCTTTATCCAATGGCTAGATGTAATTTCCGAACCCTTCAGCCTAAACACCGTGGAGGACACGTATATCGCCTATCCCTACCTTAAATGATTAAACTACCCATAGACGTGTCTGATCTGATACAATTATATGCTCATTTTCGTCCTATCATGTTGTAACAGACCTTATTAAGACTTGGTAACATTAATGTACGAGTGCTAAAGGTATGATAGTATAATCATTACATACCTTAGTAGCTAGCACGTCATTACACTATTTTTCGTGATCTGAGCATCACTCATAACCTCAGATAGACTTAACATTCTCAAGAAATACGGATGTGGTATTTCTAGTATAAAGCATTATTATGTACCTCCTTCTAGGTTCAAGATTTATCATTAGGATTAGTCTTATATACCGCTTATAACTAATGTATCTTGCTAGGTTTATGTTCCATGCCTAGGATCTCGGTAGAAACACAGTTACTTGGAGGTACTCTTGCATTAATATCTGTATGTATTGCTACCATATTCAGATTCTACTCCTATGTTGAGAAAGGTATCAACATGCAACTTCTTTATAAACCACTACTACTATGGGCTATTGCCTTCATAAATTATGGTGTAGTTCTTTACATAAGTTACCTCAAGGAAGTCTTAGGTAAACATATTCCCTCCTACAAAACCATAACATACACCGCACTAACCATACTCATAGCATGTATGGTTTGGGCAGTAATCCTTGAATACACACTACAATACTAAGGAAAGTCTATGCTACAATCATAGCTTTAAACTTCGGCATTGGTTTACATATCTATGGTATTGCTAAGAACATTTATCACTAAGAGAGTCGCGTTGTACTCTCAGCCAGGTATTTCAACAAATTTAGGTGATTAAGTACCGTACTATAAATGAGTCACAATTATTGGTTAGGATTATTAGCAATGATATCACTCTCAATATGTGATAGGGTTAAGTGGGAAGTATGCCATATTATTGAGAAAGAGAGCTTTGAATGCTTTGAAGCGAGTTGAAAGAGCATTTAATGAGGGAGACTATGATGTTACTGTTCGTGGAGTTGAGTATGCTGTTCAACTATACTTAAAATCCATAATATATCGTGTATTTAGGTAAGGAAGTACGAGGTCATAATATTCGAGAACTTCTGGGTATTCAAGCTTAATTGAGGAAGGTCTTAAAAGTGAAGCACATACACGTGCTACATACAGTCTCATAGTGTAATAAGGAGGGTACAACGATACTACTCAAAATAGCTAAGAATGTCATTAACATACTTAAGAATCTAGAGATGACGATCTTTGGAGAGAATGTATAGGAACAGGCTTTTACTACTTCATGAATGGAGAGACATTGCATACAGAATTGCAAGGATAGTAAAGAACCTTTATCCAGAAGCTAAGGTACACCTCATTGGTGGCATAGCTGAGAATAGAATCACTGTAAATAGTGATATAGATATAGCTGTAGTATTTAAAAACAGAGTTAAATGGAGGCGAAAGAATAGATATCTTAACATATATTAATGGATAATATCGTATCTTTATATTACCCAATAGAGATACATATTTTTAAGTTTTTTAAATATCAGTAATTCACGAAAGTAAAAAGTAAGAAAATAAAGTTAGCAAAACGTAATCGTTTATAATGGAAAGTAATGCAGTTAGTTGTTACTTCTCTTGGCTTACTTCATTAAGCAGGGCACTTGTGTATAGAGTTATTTTAGGTATAGTATCGACTGTTATATATTCATTAGGTGCGTGTGCTCTCCCTCCATGACCTGGAGCTGTAGATATGAATGGTACTCCTAACTTCCTTGTGAAGAGGTATGAGGGTGCTGAACCGGGAAGTATAGGTATTATGTAAGGTCTTAACTCAAGTCTTTCATATGCCTTCCTAGCCTTTCTCACTTGCTCCGAGTCGGGGCTAACCTTACTCCACGTATAGCTATCATGTATGTGAATCTCTATTAAGTCCTTAAGGCTAAGTCTTTCTATTAACTTATTTAAGCCTTCTATTACGTCCTCAGGCTCTATATTCGGTACCAATCTAAAGTCAAGCCTCATTACAGCTTCTGCCGGAGTTATTGTCTTGCTACCTGGACCTATGTAACCCGAGTGGAAGCCATCTACGTTTACTGTAGGCTTAAAGTGTACAGCTATGTACCACTCCTCCTCAGTTAGTCTAGTTTTCTCTATGCCGTAAGATCTAACTATCTCTTCCATAGGTGACGCCTCCATTATGTCCTTGAGATACTTAAGATCCTCCGGTGTTGGCGTTACCGTCTTCTCTTCAAGCCACGGTATCTTAGGACCCTCAAGTGGATCTATAAGGTGTGAAGCCACCTTAGCTAATACGACTGCAGGGTTGTAGAGCCCTCTACTTAAACTACTATGAACATCATACTTGGAGACCCTACATCTTAACTCAACAAATACAATACCCTTATTACCTAACACGATAGTTGGCTTACCCCTTACTCTTTCCGACGGTATTGCAAAGTAGGTCATGTACGAACCTTTTAACTCACTACCCTTATCCTCTATAAACTTAGGCATTGAGGGACTACCGAGCTCCTCCTCACCTTCCAGTATGAAGACTACATTAACAGGTGGCTCAGTACCAACATTATAGAATGCCTCAACACCTAATAGAGCGCTCATTAAAGCCCCTTTAGTGTTGTATGCACCACGAGCAATGATTTTATCACCAACAATTCTAGCCTCAAAGGGTGGAGATTCCCACTTATCTAGAGGTTCTACTGGCTGTACGTCATACATGTTATATATGATCATAGTTCTCTCAGCACCTACATCTAACTTACCATAAACTATTGGATGACCACCATACCGTAACAATGTTGCTTGAACACCTAAATGCTCCTTAAGCCAATCCCTTAGGTATGTAGCTGTCTCCTCAATACCTTCACCTGTACCAGAGATGCTGGGCATTCTTAGTAGTTTACGAACCTCACTTATGAGGTAATTTGTATTGCTATTAACATAACTCTTGATACGTTCCCATACACTCAAGGTATTTAACCTCCAAATAGTAATCTTTAAGTAATAGTTAAAAACATGTATAGGAGTGGTAGTAACGTGCATTAATATCAGCAAGTCCGACTTTACCTACAGGGAAGGTATCACCATCGATAACTCTATAAACCTTAGCTACAATATCAATCTCCGCATCACTACTCGAAACTATAGAGTCTTTAAGCTATATACAGTATTCAGGTAAGAGGTACTACCGTTACAGCTAATAACTTAAAACCCTGATATATATTATTTAAAGCTGTAGGTTACGGATAATTACACAATGGCACAACCCTTATTTACTTCTACCTACGTGTTACTATAGTGATACTCATGGATGGTGAGTTGATCCTTCACATGGAGTTCATTAGAGAACTCATATCCTCGATACCCTTCTTAGTACCGCTAGTAATTACTTGGATAACCTATAGAGCTGCTCCTAAGACCTTCCTAGAACCACTAAGTTACGTTCTTACAGGGTTCTTAATCGGGTTTATTGCTCGAGTTATCTTAAGTGTAGTGATTGCCTATATTATTCAGCTACCTCTATTACCCTTAAAGCTTCATCAAGAAGGTATGAACTTCAAGGAAGTATCCATGATTATATCTACGTATAATATAGCATATATGTTGATAGGTACAATAACGTCACTTATCTCATTAACCCTTGTAGGATATGGGATATATGAATTAGTAAGTGTAGGGAAGAATGCTTCGAAGATAACCCGATAATTTCCTTATACTATCATCGCTATAACTACTTTGGATATTTAGTTCATAGTATGAGATCATATAATCCATACACTGCAGTTGTAGACTCTGATGTGGTAGGGCTATTACCCCATGAGGCTTTCAGCCATGCTAGTAAAGGTGACTCAGTTGAAGCAGGATCTAATATTCTATCTGTAAGATAGGAAAGACCATAGCTAGCGAATACGTAACTATAGTTGATGAAAGTGTGAGAAAGAGTAAGACGATAATTGTTGAGAGAGGTATTCTTAGAATCATTTTTAACTTTGAGGCACATAGCGAGTAAGTTAAGTACTGAGGTAGCAGGTAATGATGGAGTTCAAGTCCATGCTTCAGTCCCTATTGTTAGGCAAACGAATTACTACATGCTTCCCGGAGATTACATTATTATTGAAGAATTAATAGAGGATGTTAAGGGAGGGATTTACGTGACAGGCCAAGGTGTTACTGGTAGTGAAGTAAACCCTAGTGTAGGTACATTCACTTTCAGTGATGGTGTTTCATGAATCATAAGAAATAGCGAAAGAAAGGAAATGGTTAGAGGAGTGACACTAAGCGGTTTGATCCTTGATGTGCTTAAAAGTATTGATACCGTAGGTAAAGATCTAAGAATAAGGTTAGTCTCTTCGGTAGCTACGGAGAAGATCACCAAACCGTTAAAGTTGGCTTAGGGGGACTTCACGTAAGGGTTAGGAAAATGTTTGTTGGTGGTAAATAGCAGTGAAGACCCAAGTTAAGGAACAAATTAACATAAAGAAAATAATCAGTAAGGCCGAGGAACTAGGTGCTAGTGAAGTCGAGGTCATTTTAATGAATTCAAGGTCAAGAGAAATCATGGGGGTTAAAGATAAGATTGATTTGATAATTCAAAGCGATATTGTAAGAATAGGGTTTAGGATCGCAACAGGTAAGAGAGTTGCTTATTATGGATCTGAGGTATCAAGCTATGAAGATACAATTAAAGCGCTTGGGGCAGCTATTAAATTAGCTAAGGTAGTGAATGAAGATAGGTACTGGCGTAGCTTACCATCTAAGTTAGGTAAGGGAGGTGATGCACCAATTTACGATGATAAAATTACTAAACTAAGCATAGATGAAGCTTCTAGCTTGGTATTTGATGGCATTAAAATGCTTTCAAGTAAGAACCCATTAATTGAGCCTATAGGACTAGGACTTAGTATGAGAGAGGTTGAGTACGTAATAGCTAATAGTTATGGTGGGTTAATGGAAAGGTTAGGCACTCTTGCAACATTGTATGTTGAGGCTAGATCTAGAGGTTCAGGTAGGGACGGTACTTACTCAGATTACGTAGTATCTAGGAGTTTAGAGGGGCTTAAATTCCATGAACTAATAAGTAAGGTTAAGGAGAGAGTTATTGATGCTTTAAGAGCTAAACCTATCAAGACTAAAAGAGTGGATTCAGTGTTTGAGCCTAAAGTGTTTGCAGGTATTATCATGGCGTCATTCCTACCAGCAATAACTGCTGATAACGTTCAAGCTAATAGATCACCTCTTAAGGATAAGGTAGGTAAGCAAGTATTTAATGAAAGAGTAATAATGATTGATGACCCATTTAAGCCATTCTTCTATGGCTCAAAACCATTCGATGATGAAGGTGTGGCAACAAGAGTTAAGAATATAATCAGTAATGGTATCCTTGAGACTTTCCTCTACGATCATTATACAGCGAGAAAGGAGGGTAAAGAATCAACAGGTAATGCATGGAGGAAAACATCATCTAGACCTAAACCTAGACCTTGGGCAACTAACCTCATACTTAATGAGGGTAATGCGTTAATCGAAGAGATTATAAGTGAATGTAGAGAGTGCTTAATGATATCTAAAACAATAGGTCAATGGCTTTCAAACCCTGTTAGTGGCCAAGTGAATGCTACACTAACCCATGGTTACTTAATAAAGAATGGTGAGATTATCGATGTTGTTAAGGGCGTCACTATATCAGGCAACATATACGATATGTTAGGTAAGAATTTAGACGTAATCGGTAAAGGACTTGAATGTTATATGAACGTATGCAGCCCCATAGTAAAAATTAAGAATGTAACGATAGCTAGTAGGGAATGACTTTAATCTCACTATATTAAGTCCTAATATTTCTCTATCACCTCTAATGATGATAAAGGGCTTTTCAATGATGTACAACTTGCCCTCATAATCTCTAGAAGTTTCCAGGACCTCATTGCAGTCTATGTGAGTACATCTATACTTTATTACTTCATATTTTAATATACGAAATATTCCTCATTTGAGGTAATGGGGAAAACAAATAAAAATGTAGGGCAACTTTATATATTGTTGAAAGTGGGGGATATCTTGGCTGAAGCAGGGCAATTTCAGTTAGCTGCAATAATTATGACTTTAATATACATAGTATTCATTATGGTATTAGGATACATTGTTGGTAAGAGGGAGGCTAAGGATGTTGAGAATTTCTATGTTGGTGGTAGGAGAATAGGTGCGTTAATTCTATTCTTCACATTAGTTGCTACAATTATAGGTGCTGCTTCAACTGTGGGCTATACTGCATGGTTCTGGATTAGGGGATTCAGCCAATTATGGTTCACCATAGGTGCTATTATAGGTTACTTAATCTACGTAATCTACTTGAATCCTAGAATATGGAAATTTGGTAAGAAAACTGGTGCGTATACTATAACTGACTTTCTAGAGTATAGGTATCAGAGCAGGTTAATCAGGTACATAGCTGGATTATTGATAGCATTTGCTTATGCAGCAATAACAGCTTTCCAGTTCATGGCTATGGGTAAAGTACTACATTCAATATTCGGGATACCCTATGAATGGGGTGTCATTATATCAGCCATAATAGTAATAGTTTATACCTCCTTTGGGGGATTCTGGTCCGTAGCAATGACTGACCTAGTACAAGGTATATTAACATTTATAGGTGTTATAATATTGTTCTGTGTAGCTGTTGCGGCAGCTGGAGGTTTCGGTAACATATTGGCTTCAGTACCTCCGAAGCACTTAAGTCTGCTCGGTTACGTGACACCAGTACAAGCACTAGCATGGATTCTGGTATTCCTACTCGGTATTATGTCATGGCCGGATCTATGGCAAAGGGTTTACTCAGGTAAGGACTTAAGAACGGTTAATAGATCTTGGATAGCTTATATAATATCTATACTTGCATTTACACTCTTCGTAGGCTTCATAGGGCTTGCAGGCAGAGTACTCTACCCCAACATAGAAGACCCAGAAACATTATTCCCAACAATGGCTATGGATCTACTAGGTCTTGGAGGAGTTTTCGTGCTCCTATGTTTATACGCTATAATAATGGGTACCGCAGACTCATGTCTACTAGTCTCAGTAATGCACTTCGTGAGGGATATCTATCAATATCTATTCAGACCCAAAGCAAGTGATAGAGAGATACTTAGAGTATCAAGAATAGGTGTGATATTAGTTGGAGTACTAGTTCTGGTTCTTGCATTAGTTGCACCATCAATATTCGACTTATGGGTTATGAGCGCAGACATAACCGGTGCTACATTAGCATTCATAATACTCTTTGGCTGGAGATGGAAGAGGGGTGATAAGTATGCAGGATTGGCTAGTATCTTATTAGGCTTTATAGGGTGGGCTTTAGGATACCTAGGTTACAGTCCGTGGGGCTTAGACCCAATAATCTTTGGAGGCATACTATCGTTAATAGCCCTAATAGTTGTGGGATACTTAAGACCACCAATACCTAAGGAGATACAAAACCTAATTGATGAATTATGGAGAAAGGAATAAATATTTAAGTCTTTATGTTTTTCGTTTTTTGCTTAACAGCTTACTTATGGTGTACATGTACACCTTAGTAGAGCTTAGCACATCATTTATTTCGATATATTCGTTATCGCTATGAGCTAATTCGCCATTACCTGGCCCGAACACAACAGTCTTCACTCCTAAAATATTTCTTAATATTCTAGCATCTGATGCGCCAGGGGCTAAAGTTACTATGGGATCATGACCGTAGAATACCTTAACACCCTCTTTCAAGACGTTAATTAGGTCAACACCATTTTTCAATATGGATGGTTCAAAGATTATTGGTACTTCAATATCGAATTTGTTAATCCCCAAATCATTAAGTAAATTTTTCACAGCATTAATTACATCCTCAGGTTTATGCCCGGGTATAACCCTAAAGTCTATTACTACTTCACATTCATCGGGAATTACATTCCCTTTGAACCCGCCTCTAATCATCGTTACGGAGTATATTGTCTCCGTGATTGCCTTAAGGTATTGAAGTAAGGATCCTTTAGGTCTTTCGGATAACGCTTTAGACCTTCTACTAATAAACTGCTTTATTAAGTCACGTTTAGATATTGGTGGTTTAACTTTAGGTAGTTTTAGCTTCCTTAAATTATGTACAAAGTTACATGCTAGTTCTACAGCATTAACTCCTAGAAATGGGATGCTAGAGTGGGCTTTCTTACCGTAAATCTTAACGTGAACTTCGTAATCACCCTTCTCACCTATAATTATGGTCTTTCCAACATTACTTATTCCCGTAGGTTCACCTACTATTGCATAATCAGCTATTAATGACTCTCTTCGCACTTTAACTAAGTACTTTAAGCCGTAGTCGCTATTCATTTCCTCATCCGCTGATGCTACCATTACTATCCTGCCGCTGATATCTTTTACTAATGATTCTGATCTTAGGTATAATATTATGCTCATTATCATGGAGGCTAAACCGCCCTTCATATCAGCAGCACCTCTACCGTAGACCTTCCCATTAATGACTACGGCACTTAACGGATCATACTTCCACTTGGATAAATCTCCAGGTGGTACTACGTCTGTATGACCGTTAAACAACAATGTAGGTCCGCTACCTAAATTTATGTTAAATATTAGGTTACTTCTATTCGGTGCTGGTTCAAGAACTTCATACTTAATTCCTACTTCCTTTATCTTATCCATAATTACATTAACAACCTCAACTTCATTACCTGGTGGATTATATGATTTAGCTTTAATTAAATCTCTTAAGAATCTAACTATTTCATCTTCATGCTTTCTAACTAATGAGTCTATGACTTCAATACTCATAGATACACCACGTAATACTTACCTCCTCCCTTAAGATAAACATATATATTTGCAAGATAGATACGCTTTAAATGTTTAGTCAAGCTCAAACATAAAATATTATAGTTCAAATATTCTTGGGTGTGTAAATGGAGTTTGATTTAGTCATAAAGAATGGTAAGATAGTTGATGGTACAGGTAATCCCTGGTTTAAGGCAGATATAGGAATAAAGAATGGTAAGATAGTTAAGATAGGTAGTATCGATGAATCACAAGGACTTAAAGTGATTAATGCCGAGAACTTAGTTGTAGCACCAGGTTTTATTGATATGCATGCCCACGATGACCTTATATTCTTTGATGACCCATATAATAAGCCTAAACTATATCAGGGAGTTACCACCGTAGTTTGCGGTAATTGCGGTATAAGTCCTGCACCCGTTAATAGAGAAACCCTGGACATACTTAAATCATACATAGGCATACTCAGTAGGAAGGCAGATTTTGAGTGGATCACTTATGGCGACTACTTAAGGAAGCTAGAGAGTCTAGGTCCACTAGGTACTAACTTTGCTGGTTTAGTAGGTCACGGCACTTTAAGAATTGCTGTTATGGATATGGAGGCTAGGGATCCTAGTCGTGAAGAGCTTGAGGAAATGAAGAATCTATTAGCTAAGTCATTGGAGGATGGCGCCTTTGGCTTGTCTACAGGTTTAATTTACCCACCAGGTTGTTACTCAAAAACCGAGGAGATCATAGAATTATCCAGGGTTGTCTCTAAATATGGGGGCTACTACGCCACACACATGAGAAACGAATCAAACGCTGTTCTCGAATCCATAACTGAGGCTATAAGGATAGGAAAGGAGGCCGGCGTACCTGTTGAAATATCCCACCTTAAAGTTACGGGTAAGCCTAATTGGGGTAAAGCTCCTGAGATGTTAAAATTAATAGAGAGAGCTAGAGAGGAAGGTGTTGACGTAACGGCTGATGCTTATCCCTATACTGCTGGTTCAACTTATTTGGCATCGGTATTACCTCCGTGGGCCCATGAGGGCGGTGAGGAGAAACTTAAGGAGAGATGTAAAGATCCTAAAACTAGAGCTAAGTTAAGAGAATTCATTGAGAAACGAGATGATTGGGAGAATTTCGTTAAGCAGGCTGGTTGGGATGGAATTTTAATAGCTTACTCACCTTCACATCCAGAGTTTGAAGGTAAGAGTATAGCTGAAATAGCTAGGTTACTACAGAAAGATCCCTACGATGTAGTATTTGATATTATAGCTGAGGACGGGGTTGAAGCAATGATGATAGTCTTTGTGATGAATGAAAGTGACGTTGAAAAGATAATTAGCCACCCATATGTAATGATAGGGACCGATGGATTAGATATAGGTGTAGGTAAGCCCCACCCAAGGGCTTACGGAACCTTCCCGCGTGTTCTTAAAGTATACGTTAAAGAGAAGGGCTTAATTACATTGGAGGAAGCTATTAGAAAAATGACGTCACTACCAGCTCAGAAATTGAAACTCCAGGATAGAGGGTTAATTAGGGAAGGCTTTTGGGCCGATATAGTTATCTTTGATCCTAAATTAATAAGTGATGAATCAACCTACAGAGAACCTAGAAGAAAGCCCAAGGGTATAAAATACGTCATAGTTAATGGTGTAGTGGAGATAGAGAATGGAGAGCTAACAGGTAATCGTGGAGGTAAGGTGTTAAGGAGAGCAAGTTCTTAATAATGCTTAATTATTATTAATGTGTATAACCAATCATACTTATTTACTTTTTAACGCTCAACTTATATGGTGTCATTAATGCGTTCATGTGAAGATATATGTTTTGAAGAGTGTCAAGATGAGTGTCTCTATCGCAGATGCCCACCACCAGTTGGAGCACTAGCTGAAATTCACGAAGCTTGTTTCTCAAGCTGTTTAAACTACTGCTATAATGAATGTATAGAGAAGTGTAAAGGGTTAGGGAGTAAACAATAAATAAAAAGGTGTTTCATACTTGGATTCCTCTTTTACGTTATAATAGATAACATGATTGCTTTCTTAACGTATTTACATATTGGTTAAGTGAAGAAATAGCCTTTTAGGTATTGAAGTATACATTACTTGACATTATAATATAATCTAAACATTCTATTATTAGCTTCAACTTTAGTTATTTCTATACTACCAACCTCTTTTGTATTCCTTACGTGAGTACCTGTGCATGGAATCCCATTCACATCCTCAATGATGACAACCCTATAAATTCTTGATTTAGGTAATCTATTAATATTTGGAGCATTAAATATGACATCCTGCAATTTATCTCTAGTCACATATACATAACTCACTTTCTTACCTTTCCTTACGATTTCATTAGCTATTCTCTCAATTTCTTTCACCATGTCACTACTTGGTGGTTCAGCCTCATAACCCACATATGCCTCCGGCGGACCGTGAAATGCATCTAAGGTATTAACGATATCCCCATAAACTTTTTGGACAGCGTAGTCGAGGATATGGCCTGCCGTATGTAACCTCATAACTTTATATCTTTGGTTCCAATCTATCTCGCAATATACAGCATTACCAACAAGTTTATCAGTAATTAAGCTACCCTCCTTAACTTTAACGTAATGGATAATCACATCATTGACATCTAAGACCTTCTTAACATCAAGAATAACATCATTAATTTTGATAATACCTACATCACTTGGTTGACCGCCACCCTTTGGATGAAATATCGTTTTATCTAGGGTAAAATAATATCTGCTACTCTTCTCCCTTAGAACACCTAATACCTTAGCTATACATGATTTAAGGTAAGGATAATCTAAGTATAATCTTAACGTATTAGGAAAATTTTTGGCCCATACCCTCACATCAGGCAATTATTCCCACCAAAATACCTGCTCAGTTAACAATTTTAAATAGTCTCTAGAGTTAAGAACTTAGATCATAACTCTTAACACTTTATACAATTTATAATGAAAGGAAACCTCTTTACATGTGTGAGGAGATATACTTATTATTTTCCTCCCCATTACCATTAAGGGATATGTGTGTTTTTCAGACCTCACGACATAATTGAAAAAGCCTTATCTGAAGGTAGATTGAAACTCTTGGAACATGAGGCGTTAGCTCTTATAGAATCCTATGGTATACCTGTTGCTAAGTATGGTATTGTTTATGATGAGAATGAAATTGAAAGGGTAGTTAAGTCTATAGGATTTCCAGTGGTTGCTAAAGTTGTAAGTCCTGATATATCCCATAAGAGTGATGTAGGAGGTGTAATACTGGGTATTAAGGATATCGAAAGTGCTGTAAAATCTTATAAGCAGATAATGAGCAATGTTAGAAAGTATGCTCCAAATGCTAGAATAGTTGGTGTGTTATTCCAGAAGATGGTCGATCCGGGATATATCGAGGTTATCGTGGGTGCTACTAGAGATCAAACCTTTGGCCCTGTCGTGATGTTCGGTATAGGCGGAATCTTCGTTGAACTACTAAGAGATGTAAGCTTTAGATTAGCCCCCCTAGATCCTGAGGATGCTGAAGATATGATTAAGGAGATTAAAGGATATAAACTACTTGAAGGTTATAGAGGAATGCCTCCAAGAGATGTGGAAGCTATTAAAGATATATTAATCAAGACCTCAAAAATCATAGCAGATATAGAAGAAATACAAGATATAGATCTAAACCCGATAATGCTATATGAGAAAGGTAAAGGTGCGATAGCAGTCGATGTAAGAGTGATATTGAGAAGAGGAAAATAATCAAAAACATTAAGGGCATTAATGAAGGAATTATAGAAAAGCGAGTATAATATTAATCCTAAGTTAGAAATATTTTTAAATTAATATGCAATACATTTAGTGTATAAGGTAATAAGGGGTTAAGCTTGGGCTTCTGGCAGAGATACCTCTCATTTCCTGTTATATATAAGATTGCTATAGGCTTTGTTCTCGGAATCATTGCTGGTCTAGTCATAGGACCACAAATTACTGTAATAAAGCCTCTCGGTGACTTCTTCATGAGATTGCTAAAGATGATAGTTATACCGTTAATATTCTTCACGCTAGTGTTAGGGTCTGCAAGCATAGATCCTAAGAAGCTAGGTAAGGCTGGCGGACTCATAGTTTTGATTTACATAATTACCTCATTCATAGCCGTATCGATAGGTCTATCCGTAGGTCTGGCTGTACATCCGGGTTTAGGATTCACATTACCTGGAGTAACTTATAAGCCCCCACAACCTGTTAGCTTCATAGATACTATACTTTCATGGATACCGACTAACCCGTTTGGAGCTATGGCGCAGTTCCAGGTTATACCTACGATAATCTTTGCATTATTCGTAGGTATAGCACTAGCATACCTTAGAGTCTCAGATATACCTAGAGTTAAGGAGGCTGCTGAAGTAACTTACAGAGTATTTGATGCACTTTCAGAGGTTATGTATAAGATCGTCAGGTTTGTACTGGAGGTCGCTCCCTACGGTGTTTTCGCATTAATAGCTGTAATTATAGGTAAGACAGGGGTCGCCATATTTGTACCATATGCTAAGCTAATAGGTGCTGAGGCGTTAGGTATAGCTATACAGATAGGTATAGTCTATACAGCCATACTACTAATTGCGGGCATTAATCCAGTAAAGTTCTTTGGTGCAGCTTCTGAAGCGATGATAACAGCATTTGTTACAAGGAGTAGCTCTGGTACATTACCTGTGACAATGAGGGTTGCTGATGAGAAACTAGGTATAGATAGAGGTTTATACTCCTTCACACTACCTCTTGGAGCAACCATAAACATGGATGGAACAGCTATATATATGGCCTTAGTAGCTATATTTGCTGCAGACATCGTTGGTAGAACCTTAACAGCACCGGAACTAGCCACGTTAGCTGTTGCAGCAGTCATGGCATCTGTAGGTGCTGCTGGAGTACCTAGTGCTGGTTTAATAATGTTAACAGTAACATTAACATCGGTAGGCTTACCTCTTGAGGTCATACCGCTAATAGCAGGTATAGACGTTATCCTTGATATGATGAGAACTATGAACAACGTAACTGGAGACCTTACTGTAACAACAGCAGTAGCTAAATTCTTCAAGCTTATTGACTTCAAGAAAGGAATATGGGCATCATAGTTTTAAATTAAATCCTTACCTTACATTTTTTATCTCAACTACCATTACTAAATTTGTGATACCTAATGCTATCCGCAAAAATTAATTCAGCATTAAAGACGTTATACTGTACTAAGTGTGGTACCATATATGATCCTAGTAGGGTAAATACTGTCTGCCCTAAATGTGGGGGTGTGCTCTATGCGGACTATGACGTAGAATATGCAAAAACTCTTATAAACTGCGATCTTCTAAGGAAAAGACCTAGATCTTTAGGTCTTTGGAGATTTATGGAATTACTGCCCGTCAAGGAAGGCAGGAATATCATCTCTCTCGGTGAAGGTGCTACTCCATTAATTAAAGCGAAAAGATTAGGAGAGATACTTGGATTAAAAAATCTCTACATTAAGGATGAGTCACTAAATCCCACAGGAACGTTTAAAGCTAGAGGTCTTTCGGTAGCTATCTCTAAGGCTTTAGAGTTAGGTATTAAGAAAGTCGGTATGCCTACAGCTGGCAATGCTGGCGCTGCCCTAGCAGCATATGCTGCTAGGGCAAGTATTAAAGCGGTTATATACACACCCAAGAATACCCCTAAAACGATGCTTACTGAGATAACAATGTATGGTGCTGAATTAAGGCTTGTTGATGGAACCATAGCAGATGCTGGCAGGGAATTAAGTAAGGTTAAGGATGTAGAAGGAATATTCGATATGTCAACAATGAAGGAACCATATAGGCTAGAGGGTAAGAAAACTATGGGTTATGAAATAGTTGAAGATCTCGACTGGGTAACACCCGATGTTATAATATACCCTACAGGAGGCGGGACAGGTTTACTAGGGATATGGAAGGGTATTAATGAGTTAAGAGTGATGGGACTTCTAAAAGAGGAGAAATTACCTAGGATGATATCTGTACAAAGTACTGGTTGCGCGCCCATAGTTAAGGCATTTCATGAAGGTAAGGAATATACTGAAGTATGGACTAATCCAAAAACTATTGCTCCAGGAATTAAGGTACCCAAACCCTACGCGGATTACCTAATACTTAAAGTGTTAAGGGAAAGCAAGGGTACGGCCATAGCTGTAAGTGATAAAGAGATATTAGACGCCATTAAGGAGCTCTCGAAAACTGAAGGAATACTTCCATGTCCTGAGGGTGCATCGACCTTGGCAGCGTTACATAAGCTACTTGAGCAAGGATTGATTGATAAAGATGAAATTGTTGTATTAGTCAATACAGGTAGCGGTCTTAAATACATTGATCTAATTAGTCAATACATTTAGATTAACGCGGAATTAAATACATATTTTTATTCCTAATGCTAATCTCGTGGGATAAGCGTGAATGAAGTAGTTCGTAACTTCACTAAACTTAAGGCCAACTTGATCAATGCTGCTAGGAAATTCATTAGTGAGATATTTAGAGTTAGATACGTTAAGGTAACCATCAAGTGGAGTAGACATGAGGAATTAGGTAGATGCTCCGTAGATTTTCAAAGAAATAGTATATTGTTCACCTTTAGGATACCGCTCAAGGGTATGACGACAGAGGATCTAGCTGTGTCATGTATAGAGGCAGTCACGAGTAAGAGTCGGAGAATATTTATTAACGCATCAATTGCGGGCTTCATAGTACTTACCATCTTATGGTACTTACTGCCTACTGAGATGCCTGAATCCATTAAAGGCACCATACTTCTCGCAGTATTTCTCTTTACTATAGCAATGATCTTTGCAGCTGGTATTAACATCTTAAAACATGAGAAAGAATTAAAGAGTTTAAAGAGTGATTACATTAAATTAGCTAAAAGTGAGTTAGTATGCATGAGAACATATAGTCTGCTCGTAGACTTAGTATCATGGATTCTTAGAGAATGTAAAGGGAAGAATAAGGTGGTAATCGATGCTTCGAGAATAGCTAATATGATTATGAGTCAATATGGTTCATTAATTAGAGAATTAAACCTAGAGACTTAACCCATAACTAAACCTTACGTCAGATTAAATAAAGCTTCATATTTAAATATTAACTGGTTGGAGTTCATGCCTCACTTTGATATAGTTATTAAAGGAGGCTATATTATCGACGGAACTGGAGCCCCACTATTCAAGAGTGACATAGGTATTGTAGACGATACTATTCGAAAAATAGGTGACCTAAGCGGTTATAAAGCAGAGGTAGTAATTGATGCTGAAGGTCTTTATGTAACTCCAGGATTCATAGACGTTCATAATCATAGTGATTTATCTATATTCAGTGTACCTACAGCAGATAATTATGTAATGCAAGGTGTGACAACAATTGTTGTAGGTAATTGCGGTTCTTCACCAGCACCTTTAACTGAGAGAAATAGGGAATTTATTAAGGAGTTAATGTGGAGTTCTGGTATTGAGAACTACGACATTAAATGGGATTCCTTTACTACATATCTTCAGGAGTTAGATAAACTTAAGAAGAGTATTAATGTAGCTGCATTAGTAGGTCACGGTACAATAAGGTCTGCTATTTTAGGTTTCGATGAGATTAAACCAAGTGAGAAAAAGCTTAAGGAGATGTGTGAGTTACTTAGTGAATCACTTAGAGCTGGAGCTTTCGGGATGTCTCTTGGTCTTATTTATGTACCTAGTATGTTTGCTGATCGCGATGAACTAATAAGTTTATCGAAAATTGTTTCTAAGTATGATGGTATTCTAGCCGTTCATATGAGGGATGAAGGAGCTAATCTTCTAGATTCTATCTTCGAAGTTATCGATATAGCTAAGGAGGCTAAAGTAAGACTTGAGATTTCCCATCTTAAGGCGGTTGGTAAGCCTAATTGGGGTAAGGCTCTACTAGCACTTAAGATCATTGAGGATTACTCATATAGAGGGTTGGATGTAAGTGCTGATACGTATCCCTATGAAGCTTCATCTACATTCTTATCAGCAATACTACCTAAGTGGGTTAGAGAAGGTGGTAGTAAGGAGTTAGTTAAAAGGTTGAGGAGGGATGATGTGATTAGTAAGTTACGTGAGGAGTTAATGAGGGTTGGTATAATGGGTAGCAGAAGACTTGATTGGAGCGATATAATGATATCATCATCCCCTAGACATAGAGATATAGAGGGTTTAAGGGTTAATGAAATAGCTTTGAAATGGGGTATGGAACCTTTTGATGCCGTCATTAAGCTCTTACTAGAAGATGAAGGTAGTACTGAAATGATTGCTTTCGGGATGAATGAGCATGAAGTTTCTAAAGTAATATCACACCCATTAGTAGCTGTAGGTAGTGATGGTCTGATCAGAAAATTTGGTGAGGGAAGGCCTCATCCAAGAAATTACGGTACATTTCCAAGGGTAATAGCTAAATATGTACGTGAATTAAAACTCATTAGCTTACCTGAAGCTATAAGGAAGATGACTAGCTTACCTGCTAGAAAATTAGGACTATGGGATAGGGGAATAATAAGGCCGGGATTTAAAGCAGACATAGTGATATTTAATTATAACACTATAAGAGATACCTCGACATACACTTCACCACACAAATACCCTACAGGCATAGAGTATGTCATTGTTAATGGTATTGTAGTTATTGATAAAGGTAAACATACAGGCAAAAAGCCTGGTAGGTTACTGAGACATACCACTTAACAATTTTTAGTAATTAATCCCTCCCTTTTAAGATATTTAATTATATAATTGACAACGTATCTTAATCCTGATTTATACCATATACTATATGATACTTGATACACTTTATTACTTAGCAATTCCCTATGTACATTAACTATTTCCTTATGAATTTTTAGCGCATAATCCCTACTTTCCCATCTTTCACTATCTCTAAAGTACATACTTAAGTTCATGTGAGTGAGAATTACTATGTCTATGTTACTTGCGTGTTCTACTATCTTTTTAAACACTTCATCAGGTAGTTTAACTTTATCTATTTTACAGTAAGCTATAGCACTTATGGGTCCTGAGTCCTCTACTATGACGTCGGGTGAGTACCTTAAGGCTCTTCTGTAATCCTCTAAATGTTTACTAACAACTTTAACTTCAAATTCTACTCTATTAGTCCACGGTAAAGGTCCCCCACTGCTTTTACCTCTCTTTATTAGCTCTCTTGCCCAATCCTTAATAACGTAGATCTTTAAGCCGTATTTCGACAATTCGTTAGATAGAGTGCTAACCAGTGTTGTCTTACCTGAACAAGGGCCACCTGCGATTAATATATATGTTATTTTGTTCATTGCAGACTACTGTTGATATATTTTTAATATAATGAGGTACCTCCATAGATATCAGATATACCCTTCACATACAAATATAATGTTGCATCTCTATAACCTAAAGACACTCTAAGTATGTGTATAGGCCTCCAACCAGGTATTTCAAAGTCTAAAGTTATTACTTTAGTACCTAATCTTAATTCTCTTTCAAGTTTAGGTTTCAGCATCCTATTAACTGATGTTAGTAAATACATATAGACTATAGTGGCATCACTTAACGGCACATTAAAGAAGTCGTCATTAATGAACTCTACTTTATCGAATACACCTAGCTTTCGTGCCCTTTCTTTAGCTTTCTCTATTAACTCCTTATTAATTTCTATACAAACTGCTCTCGCACCTCTTAAACTTGCCTCAACAGCAACTCTACCGTCACCGCAACCTAAGTCATAGAATACATCACCTTCCCTTGGCTTAGCAAGCAGCATTATATATGGTAATAACTCAGACCTTGTGGGTACCCATGGAGCTAATATACCCCTTCTTAAGCTACTCACCGCCACTTGCTATCCCCACAGATATTATCTCTAGTAGACAGATTTTTAATCAGCATTAAAGTAGTTTTTACCTAGGATCCCACCAGGTAATGAAGGATGGCTATAAAGATAAATTACGCTAAGGTGCACACATTAGCGAACATTCTAAAGAATATTGGTTTAAATAAAATTCTTAAAATTGAGTTAATAGATCCACAATTTATATCCATAAAGTCATTAGCAGGGATATGTAAGTCTAAAACTCCTTTATTATCGTATTTAAATGCACTAATTAGTTACAAACTAAGTTGCAGAGGTGAACTATACTGGCTTGAATTTAGTGAATTCTTCAGAAATAGTAGACTATGTAATGAATATGAACGAGATCTTATAATTAATGTAAAAGAACAAATGCTTAAGTCCTTTAATGAATTCTTAAGAGTAAGCAAGTGTAATAAAGCAGGTATTCAAACTAAAATGAAGAGACTAGTTAAAATTTCAGCTATGTTGGAGCCAATATATAGTACAATACTATGTAAAGAGTTCTTGAAATTATGGGAATTAACTTATAGATTACTTAAGGCAAGACCTGAGAGTAAGACTATAGTCTTTTCCGTAAAAATGGCTTATTACGGATTAAAAGCACTTGGGCAATACTTAACTTCCCTACCCATGAATATACCTATACCTGTTGACACTAGAATTGCGAAGGTGACTTATTACTCAGGATTATTAGTAGGGCCTACAAATTGGAGGGAATTATATGTAAATACGAAAGCCGTAATTGATGTTTGGAACAGAATAGCCTATCTAAGCTTGGTACCTCCACTTCATATAGATTCATTGTTATGGTTATTACTTAATAAAACCTTAAGAAGTAAATTCCGCGAAATACTTGGGGATGAATTATTGGGTATGCTCATAAAGGAGCTAGGTATAGGTACGTCAGATTAAAATCTCTTAATTATGGTTAATCTATTTTAGTCTTAGCTAAGGTATTTATCTTGGGGGTACGTGTGGTCACAATCAAATGGCATGGCCATGCATGCTTCGAGATAATATCATCTGATGCCTTCTCAATAGTTATTGATCCTCATGATGGAGGTAGCATTGGTCTTAAACCCCCCAAGGCTAAGGCTGATGTTGTCTTAATGACTCATGATCATTTTGATCATAATGCCTGGCATGTAGTACTCAAGTCAGGTGGTGAGAAATACCTAATGAGAGAAGGAGCATTCAAGGTTGGCGGTAAATATGAGGTCATAGGTGTTAAAGCATACCATGATAAGTATAGAGGTAGAAGGAGAGGAGACGTAGTCATATATAAGGTACATGTAGATAATATCTCCATACTCCATCTAGGTGATTTAGGACATATACTTGACCCAGAGACTGCTTCTAAGCTGAGACCTATAGATGTGTTAATGGTTCCGGTAGGGGGGACATTTACTATAGATGCTAAGGAGGCTTACGAAGTTGTTAAAGAGTTAGAACCTAAGGCGGTAGTACCAATGCATTATTGGGTAAGAGGTGTGAACCT
>Ga0180301_10000646_pt1 | contig 26981 bp, 49 predicted proteins | sample GuaBasSediGuay16_FD_121797 | JGI IMG/M metagenome (GOLD analysis project Ga0180301, IMG submission 121797) | Subseafloor sediment microbial communities from Guaymas Basin, Gulf of California, Mexico - Guay16, Core 4569-2, 12-15 cm | ecosystem: Environmental > Aquatic > Marine > Hydrothermal... | reverse complement strand
GAGGAGCATGTTATTTCTTACTCTGTTGCTTGTGCCAATAAGACGGGCAATGTCTGGAATTATGATTTGAGTTCCTGTGGTTCTTCAATGGCGGTTACTATATTTGACAATAATCAACCTGCTAAGAGTGTCCTTGTTGATGTCAATGGTAGGAAGTATCTCTCCGACCAGAATGGTGTAATATATGTTCAGGTGAGTGAGGGTAACTACACTATTACCTATGCTGGGCATAGTGAAACTGTGAATGTTTTCCGTTCCTATGTTCCTGTGGAGACAACTGAGAAACCTTCAAGCAGGAAGAAGTATTACATTGCTGGTGGTGTTGCTGCGGCTGTTGCTGGTATAGCATTCTATATTAGAAGGTTCGGTGTTCCATCGGGAATACAAATTAAACCAGCACTTGAAGGGGTTGTTTCCAAGTTAAAGGGTATTAGAGAGAAGGAAGAATATCCTGAGATGACTCCGTCTGGATTTAAATCTCTTGAGGAATATGCAGAGGAGCTTGATAGGAGGTTGAGAGGTGGTTAATTTGATTGAAGAGGTTTTGAAAAAGCTTACGAAGGCTGTGATACAGCTTACAGATAGGGTTAACAAGGTTGAGAATAGGTTGAAGGAGTTGGACTCTGCTGTGGATTATTTCAAGAAATCGTTTACACACACGGATGCGTTCAATCAGGTTGTTAACAGGACTGGGAGAATTGAAAAGGATTTGAAACGGTTAGAGGATATGTTGGCAAACCTTTCAGGTAATCTCAGGAAGCTTGATGACCGTGTTAAGAAGCTTGAGGGTGTGTCATCTGTTTCTAAGATGGTTGACCAACTCGAAGTTGAAAAGAAAGAACCTATCGAGGAACACGAGGAAACAATGGCTCTCCCTGATTCTGTTTTAGATGAATGCATTGATGCAGCGATTAAAAGGGGAATTACTGACCCTGCTAAGGTTAAGGAGTTTTTAAAGGAGACACTACTTCTTGATGTTGATGAGAACAGGGTAAAGGAAAGGTTAAATGTCTTGTTGAAAAAATGAAGTTTGAGCGTGCTATTAAACTGGGAAAGGAAGCAGTACAGAAGTATATGCTTGAGCAGTGGAAGAATGTATTCGGTATTTATTCAGAGGTTACCAAAGGGTTACGACTGGTTTCTAATGCAATTTTTGAACCAGTATACACATTTCCTGAAGGTATTTTCATAGGTCAGCTAATTGCTTATTTGCCAAGGAGCGATGGAATGGTTGAAGTTGTTGTTGGTAGGGTATCAAGGACTGGCAGAATTACGGACATCTATGTTGAACCTTTAAAGCGGTTTGGTATTTCTGGTCCTTTGATTGTTTCACCAGAACAACTTATTTCTTTTTCTTTTGCAGATAAGCACAATCCTGCTATTGATGCACAGATTATAGGTGTTGATATTTACGGTAACAAAACGGTAACAATTCAAGGTGCTGATTTCTATGAAAGATACACTAAACTTGAACGGGAGGTTAATACATATCGTTCAATTATGAACCGTCTGATATCTGCAAATGATTCATTGCTTAGAGTTAAACGGGCTTTGGAATCTGAGATTGCTTTGTTGAGGTTGGAGGTTCAGGAGTATATCAGTAGGTATATGGATATGCGTAGAATGTATCATAGAGTTCTTAAAGAAAGAGATGAACTTGCTGCATTGTTGCAATCTACATCCAAGGATGAGGTTAAGTATGCATCCATACTTCTTAGGGACCAGTTACTTGAGTCCAAGATACATGACCTCGAAAGTAAGATTAAGTTTAAGAGGTTAGAGGAACTAAGAGAGAAATATGGAATCGCAGAAAGTAGACCAGAAAAAGTTTCTGAAGGAAAAACTGCTTAAGGCATTGCACTATTATGTTGAGGAGGAAGTGGAATTGGCTAATGAGTTGGTTAGGGATGTTGCTGGTTACTTGCTTCAATGCTGGGAATATCTTTATGCAAATATGGGGGTTGATGCCCTTTATGATATGAGTACTCTTGAACAGATTGACAAGATAAGGCGTTGTCTACTTGTTCTTACTGATGTTACTTCGGTTAAGAGGGAGGTTGACAGGGTTCAGCTTCTTGGTATTGCATCTAAGATAATTGATGGAATTGATATGGAGCTTATGGTTGTTCCTTATGAATCGTTGGACTATGTATATTTGTTGATTTCCAGAATTTCTAAATCTACTGCGTATGCAAGGTTTGCTATGGAAGCTTTGCATGAGTTTTTGTCTAAGAACAAGGTTAAGTTTAAGGATGAGGAATCTTTTGGATATATTTGTCAGAATCTTTTTTCTTGTCTTGCAGCTCTTTCTGTTAAATTTTCTCAGGCGACCTTTGTAAAAACAATACAATTTTATGAGCTTCTTAGGTTGATGTATGAAAATCCTGACATTTACCTTGGTCTTGGTGCTAAGGAGAAAAAGAGAGAAGTATCTGAAATTTTGAGTTCTCTTGAGAAGCAGGAGCTTACGGAGGGACAGAAGGATATTTTAGATGTTTTGAACCGTATGGGGCGACCTGTTTCTTTTGAGGAGCTTGAATCGTTAACGGGTAAGAAGAAATCTTCAATAAGTCAGTTTGTAGGTCATCTTGAGAAAAAAGGATTTGTTGAAAAAATTAAAACACCAGAGGGTAAAGTTTTGGTTTCTTTAACTGATAAAGGTCGTGAGAAGGGTGAGTAGTTTAGTTATTCTGTTTTTCCTTGTTGTTATTGCTGGGGTTTTGTATTATCGTAGGAGGCGTAGGGTTATACCGAGAAAGCGTTCTCTCCTCCCTCCTGTTACTAAGAAGGGTCCTGAATATTGCGAGGTTCTTGCAAATGTTAATCCTAAGGTGGTTGATTATAAGTTCGTTGATTCACCGTTGAATAGGTTTGTTGTTGATAGGGATGAAACTCATATTCCTTTGTATGTTCCTACGAGTAGGAGGTTTTATATGTACATTTTAGATAGGTTGGCACCTGCTCCGATGTATAAGAAGCAGGTTGATGAAATTAGGAAGTATATTCAGAAAATAAAGGTAAGGAGGTTAAAAACTGAGAAGAAGTCTTAAGATTTCGATGTATGTTGAAACGGAATGTCCTGTGTGTGAGCGTGCTTTGGTTATTATGAACTCTATTGTGAATGAGCTTCGTGGTGCTGGGTATGACATAGAATATGAGGTTAATTGGGTTATTCACGGTGAGATGCCTTGGATAGTTGAACTTGTTGGTAGGCGAATGGGTTCTCTTATTTATCCGATGACGGTTATTGAGGATGAGGTTATACTTGGTTGTGATTATGCTGAACACGCATATGAAACGAAGTATTTTAAGGATGTTCTTGATGCTATAAAGCGTAAGTTGGGAAAGTAGGGGAAAGGTTTAAATAATCATTTTCCTATTTGATAACTATGATGGAGTTGGGTAAACCAAAGAAAAGAGGATATAATGTAAGGGCTTGTGGTTCTGCTCTTTGGGATTTGGAGAATTATTTGGAACTGATTGAGAGGAATCCGGAGTTAATCAACAAGGTTATGGGGAGTGCAGAGTTCAGAGAGGTAAAAAACGCTTGTACACCGGACATATCTATGGCGGTTGAATCTTCACTTGCTGCACTAATTGAAAGGGCAAAGGATTTTGGATTGGATTCCCCAGAAGCTCAGGGTGCATTGATAAGGGCTGAATCCTTTGTGAAAGGACTTGCCAAGGGATTGAGCAGTTTCGATGAGTTCATAGGAAGACCATTGTTATGAATGAGGAAGAACTTAGAGAGTTTGTCAGGAAAAATTACGATAAGATAGTGAAGATACTTGGGGAACTTGCAGAGGAAGAAGCAGAAGAAACTGTTGAGAAGGTAGAGGAAGAGATTGATATTGAGGAAGGAAAAAAGACTTTGTGCAATGTGCTATCTGGATTGATGAGTACCATTGTTGATTTGGGACAGGAGTTCGCATTGGAAGCTGAGGCAACTGGTGTCGAGGTTTCTATTATGACAAAATCTGGTAGGAGAAGTATGCGGGGTTTAATTACTGCGTTGTCCGTTGACGCTGAGAGATTGGGGTGTGATGAGCATATAGACACTCATTGGAAGGTTGCGTTTAGATATTTTGGGTGATTGTGTGGAGAAGGATTATTGTAGAATTCCTGTTGATTTTTTGTCTAAGCTTGCTGAGTATGTTGAGTTAGCTGATGCTATTGATTTTGATAGTAAGTTGAAATTGTATCGAAGGGAGCTTGTCGATGTTCTTGAAAGGTTGAAAACAGATTTTGTGAGGCATTGTGCTGGTTATAGTGATTTGTTTAATGAATTTATGAAGAGTTATAAGATTGTGAGAAAGCGTGCTGTAGTTATTTGAGTTTTCTCAACCAAAAATTTTTTATATTATTTATATTTACTAAATCTTATGAGACCCCTTAGAGAAGTTTTGAAGGAATTTCTTGAAAGAGATGAGTTCACATATGAAGATGTTGTTGATTTTGTTGGGCATTATGCTCCAACTAAGCGGGAAACATCTCAAATTCTGCGTTCTGTTGCTGCCGAGGTGGGAGTGAAGATAAAGTTTAACCGTGGCAAGTATAGGGTTTTGAGAGATTAACTTTTTATATTTGTTTTTGTTCGTGTATTTTTGTGAGTGGTTTATTAGAATCTTTGTTATATTTTGCCGTTGGTTGTGTCCTTCTTATTGTAGGTAGTAATTTCCTTGTTTCGTCTTCTTCTATAATCGCAAAGAGATTTGGAATTAGTGAGAAGCTGATTGCTTTAACTCTTGTTGCTTTTGGGACTTCTTTGCCAGAGTTTATTAGCTCTGTTTATTCTGTCGTTATCGGAGATGTTGGGTTGCCTGTTGGAACTGTCATTGGTAGTTGTGCCTTTAACATTGGAGTAATAATCGGGTTGGTTGCTCTTGTTTTTGTACCTTCTAAGCTTGAAGAAATGAATGCTGCTGATTGGTCGTTTTTACTTGCTGCTGTTTTGTTTTCGTTGGTGTTTTACTTTATGGGAGAGGTTCCGCAGGTATTGTTTCCTTTTATCTTTATGTTAACCTTTGCGTATTTACTTCTTGGTGAACAGAAAATTGGTGGTGGTGAATCTGTCGAGAATTTGAAGTTAGCTGTTGTTAAGCTTCTTGCTGCTATCTTTATGATTTACTTCGGTGCAAAATTTACTGTTGATGGTATTACTAAACTTTCAGATGTTCTTGGTGTATCAACTACCATTCTTGGTGCGTTGCTACTTGCTTCTGTTTCTTCTTTTCCAGAGCTTTTTACTTCTGTGATTGCTATGCATAAGGGTTTGAAAGAGATGTCTATTGGAAATATAGTTGGTAGTAACATTTTCAATTTCTATGTAATTGTTGGGTTCTGTGGAGCTTTCAAACCTTTGAACTTTGCTGGGGTAAATCTGTGGAGCTATGTTGTTTTGTTGATGTTGACATTGATGTTTCTTGTTTTTGCTAGAACTGGTAGAAGGCTATCACGGGTTGAAGGATTGTTGCTGTTGTTGGTGTATGGTTTGTTTGTTTTGACAATGTTTTGAAAATGTTTTTAAACAAGTGAAACTTACTCTTGGTATATGAGTGATGTATGTTCACCAGAAAACTACGAGAGGCTTGAGGAACTTAAAAGAGTTATCAACGCTTTGAAAGGACAAATTGATGAGATGGAAAAGGTTGGAAACAAGGAGAAAGCTTCGTCTTTGAGAGAGTTGATGGAGAAATATAAGGAGCAATTTGAGGATTTAGCTGGAGAAATGTATATGGCAGGATGTTTTGATTCTGAAACTATGCGTAAGTTGAAAAAGCAGATTTTTGGTTGATATTATGTTTGATGATGAGGTTTGTGCGAATTTAAAGAAACAAATTGAGAAACTTAGGGATTATGCTAAGAAGGCAAAGGGTCCTGAGTTGGTTGATGTTCTTGAAGATTTGTCGAAGTTAGAGGATTTGTATCGTAGGAAGTGTGGACGAAGGTTGGAGTAAGTTTTATATTTTTTGGACTCTTTGTTTCTTTTATGAAAGAAACATTCTGTAAGGTTGTTGGTGGTAAACCGCTGAAGGTTGAAGATGAACATTTTTGTGTGATGAGTGATAATGGTTTGCTTGGTTTGATAAAATTTTTAAAGGAGATTAACAAATATTTGCCACAGTGATAGCTCTTACTCTGATAGTTGGTTGGCTTGTTCCTCTTTACAATAAATTTATTGCTAGTTTTCCAACTCCTTTTTATTATGGGTTTATCGCAGCTATTGGTGGTCGTCTTTTTTATGTTCGTATGATAACTTCAAGGTTTAAGGCGAAGTTTGTCAAGGAGTTTAAGGGGTTTCTTGTAACTATTCTTAGTTTTGTGATTGGTTTGCTCTTTTACTATTATGATTCTTGGTTGAAGGGAGTTACTGTTGATGTTAAATGGTATGCAATTTTCTTTTTGCTTGGTGTTGTTCTTTATATGACATATACATACATTGCTCACATTATGGAACCTGAACCCGGTATTGTAGAGTATCCTGCTGTTGTATCCTATGTTATTATATATATGTTAATTGTTTCTATGATTGTTGTTAAGAGGTGGTATTATGGTTTATGAGGAGATTGTTGATTTGCTTAGAGAGCAGGGTAAGAAGGCAATTGGAGAACATTTTTTGAGGTGTCAGTTTGCTACTGCCGAGAGTAAGATTGTTTGTTACATTGATATAAATACTACTGATGATGAGTTGAGGAGATTTTTTGATATGTTGTCTGATATGTTGCCGGAAACAATGAAAGATTTATATAGGAGGTATGGTGAAAGAGGTAAGGTGACATCATTTGAAATTAAATGGGTGTGGGTGGATTAGTATGAAGTATGGAGCTTTGGTTGTTTTGTTGCTGGTTGGACTTGCAATGGCACAACCGCAGATATCGGTATCGCATTTTACTATATTTGAGAAGATAACCTACAAACTGAAGGAAATTTTCTACGGAATTACGGGAAACATTGATGCCAAGTTAAAGCTGAAAGAACAGAAGATGTCAAGATGTGCTGAAATAGCTCAGCAATGTGCAGAGGCTAAGAGAGAGCTTGTGAGGGAGTTTGCTGCTGGTGAGATTTCAAGGGATGAATTTGAGGAGAAGCTTGATGATATTACGAGGAGATGTTCTGCTGATTTGGGGAGCTGTGGTGTGGAATATGAGCAATATAAGACATTGTGCGATAAATATCCTGAAAAGTGTCAACAGGTTAAAACGACTATTGAGCAAAAGCGTTCTGAAATAGTTTCGAAAATGACTGATTTGCAGAGTAGGGTTGAGGAGTCGTTGAGTTCCAGAAAAGGTATTATACCATTGCCACAGGCATTGATAACTCCTTAATGTTTTTAAACAACTGTTTTTCTTTTCTATTTTTTAATGAGGAAGATAGAGTTTGATTTGGACAATGAACTTCATCGTAAAATCCTTTATGCGATTTCTAACGAACAAGCTTTGAAGGTTTTTCTCTATCTTTCTTCTGGATATCATACTATTCAGGATGTTTCTCGTGAGTTAAAAATTGATTATGCCAAGGCTTTCTATTATGTTAAGAAATTTGCTGAGATTGGTGTTGTTAAGCAGTCTATCGGTTCAATTTTTAAGGATTTGAGGTTTAAACATTTGAAGATAGAAGTTCCAATGTTTTCGGAGGAATTTTCTATAAACTGGAGGTTGGCATTTTTGGTTGTTTCTTTGGTTTTTTACCTTATGTCAAAAACTGAATTTATGAAGGGTTTTTCGCTCTCATTCTTGCTAATTGCTTCGTTTTTGATTGTTCAATATTTTGTAAGCTATTTTAGGTATATTCGCCTACGCAACTCCAGTTAAATTTTTTCTAAATATTGTTAAAAATTTTCTAAATTTGTTAAAGTTTATAAATAGAAGATGGGATATTGCTGTCGGTGGTAGGCATGAATGAGAGAGGTATAACCATTGGGCAAATGGTTGCAATGCTGTTAGTAGTAGTACTAGGAATGATAGGTGTCGCTGCTGTTATGGGACAGTATATGTCTAAAGCAGTAACTGCTGCACCAGCTGCTGCTGCACCTGCTCCTGCTGGTAAGGTAATAGCATACATTAACCATAGCTTAAGTACATCTAGTGTGACTGTTGGAACTGTTGAAGGAACAAACGATACGGCAGTTATATCATATACATTGGTAAATACTGGTAATGGTAGTGCAAGTATAACCTTGACACCTTTGGTACTGGATACCGGTAAAGCTGAGATATCATTAGCTGCACCTACTGGTGTTACATTGACACAGTCTGGCAACCAATACACATTAACATTAGACAAGATGAGTTCAGTAACCTTATCCGTATGGATTAAAGGAAAAGAGAAGGGAACAGCTACTGGTGTAATCTACGGAATGGCAACTGTTTCTGGTGGAGAAGCAAAACCATCTGCTTGGTCTGACCAGTTCAACATAACAGTAAGCTGATGATACGGCATTGCAACCGAAAATTTTTTATTTTTCCTTTATTTTTTATTTTTTAAAGAGGTGCTGTGAATGAAGTATGGATGGTTTGTGGTTATCTTGATGTTTATACCATTGGCATTTTCTTATTCTGTAGGTATGCGTATTATTCCTCGTTCTGAACCTAATTTACTTGATTTACTCTGGATTCAAATGTTCGACCAGAAGTATTTAGAGGTGAAACAAGGGGATAGGTTAGACCTTACAATGTATATATGGTTGCCATCTGAAAAAGAAGCTGGTGGTTATTATACTATGATTAGAAAGTGTGCTGATTTAGATAAGATAAGATTTGCATGTTCTATATATGATGCAGATACGAAGGAGACCGTTGCCTCTGGGTTATTTTCTAAGTGTTATGAGACATCTGCTCGGAGTGGGTTTTATCCGTTTACTACTCTCATTAGTCGTAAGGGTTATTTGAAGATAGATGATGACACATATGCTAATATTTGCTGGGATGAGGATTTGTTTCCCGGTTATCCCGGTAAACCATATTATGGCTGTGGTAAGTGGGAGGGATATGGAACTGCTGTTTTCAAAGTTGTGAAGAATCCGTTTAGGTATAAGAAGGAGATATGTATTGGTGATAAGTTTGCTATACAGACTACTTATGGTACTGTGTTCTATGTTGACCCAAATGTGTTTGAAGAGGGACATCGTTACTGGATTAGATGTGATATAAGTAATGTTGAGGATATTTATGGGAGGGGTTACATAACAGTTTATTCTCCGTTTTTGGAGGTTTATTCTCCATCGGAGTATGAGAAGAAGAAGGAGCAGGAGGAGAGGGACAAAAAGATAAAAGATGAGATTGATGAAACTGGTAAGGAGGAGTATAGGGATGAATGTTATGATATGTGGAAGAGTGGAGAGTATAAATCTTCGCCCTTATGGTGTGAGAATTGTGGTTTGGCACATTGTTACGATGGTGTAAAGAACTGTGGTGAGAATTCGACAGATATTGGCGGTGGTTGTGGTGGTGGGGGTAAGAGTGGTAGTGAGGAGGCTGTTGATACTGTGAAGGATAATGTAGATTTAATTTTGATAGGTTTACTCATAGGAGGTGCTGTACTATTACTGCGAGAGTAGTTGTGTTTTTGCTTTTGATGGTTGGTTTCGGATTTCCGTATTTGATAGTTACTGATGCAAAAAATGCAGAGCTTTCAATAAATCCTTTCGAGAAAACATTCTATGCTGAGGAAGGTTCAAGTGTTACTGTTTCCTTCTGTTATGTCAATGAGCATCCTTGTCCAAGACCTCTTTTGCGTGCAACATACAAGATAGAATGTTCTGTTGATGATATATGGACTGGTGAGAAAATCATTGGTAGGTGGGGATGGTTTGCTTGGGATGTTAGAAATTTTGAAGATAGAAATGACAATGATGCTTGGGATACTGGGGATAGAATTTGCTTTAAAGACATTGTGATAAACATTCCTTCAGGAACTGCTGGTACTGTGTATTCTTTGACATGTAGGGTTCATGATTGTGCTGGGGATACTGAGGAGACTTATGGTGAGTTTATAAAGGTTCTTTCGGATGAGGAGTATGAGAGGTATTCGAAGAAGAAGACGACTACTGCGTTGTTATCTGTATTTGGTTTGATGTTGGGATTTGTTTTGGTTGCTAGGGGGTTGAAACATGGCAAAAAGAGTTGGTAAAGGTTATTTGTTATATCCCGTTGCTAGTGCTACTGGTAGTGTTATAAAGGGTGTTGGAGGGGCAGTTGCTTACCCAGTTAAGTATGTATTCGAAGGTGCTAGAGAGGCTCAGAGAACTGGTAATTACAAGGGTTTCTTTATTTCTAGTTTTGGTGCTTTGTTAATGTTGTTCTTTGGATTGATAATGTTCAGATACTTTTTTCCACATACGCTTACATCGGTTGGATACCTCTTTAAGTTTATACTGGCTTTACCTTTGCTTGTCATTCTAATGATGGTTGCTGCTATATCACCGCCACCATTCAACATAATAATAGGGGTCATTGCCATTATAATTATGATAATCGGTGTTGGCAGGGTTGCATTGGTTGCTATGCCCATTAGTGGTGTTGAAACTTTCAAGGGATTAATGATAACACTTGGAGGTGCGTAGATGCCTAACGGAGGATTATATCCTCAATACGCACCTCAACCGATGGTTGTTGTAACTAGTACTGATGTTGAGCAACCTTCATCATCTTCTATGGACACTATGAGGATTATCATTGGTTTAGCTTTGATTGTTTTTGGTTTGCAGTATTATGCTAAATCTGCTGGGTATGATAGCTTGACGGATTGGTTGAAGGCACAGTGGGACAAGATGAGTGCTGCAATAACTCTTTCAGCTCAACCTGTTGAGAAACCTGCACCTGTCTTGCCTACGAGTGCCTTGTATGTTCTTATTGCAATATCCTTGGGTGTATCTGTTGGAATTATGTACTGGTTGATTCATTCAAATAGGTTGCCATCATATCATAAGAAGGTTTGGATTGCTATGACATTGTTGTTTGGGTACTTTACTCCTATATACTATGTATTGTTGAAGCATTTGAAGGATTGGAAGATTGCATTGTTAATTACTGTATGTGCTGGTGTGTTTGTTGGACTTCTGACTTCGTTTAAGTTGCTTGCAATATTTACGCCGTATCTGGCGGTGGTATGGTGACAGATGCACGGGGTTCGGTATTCATATGGATGCTTCTACTTTTCTTTGGTATGTTAGGTGTTTTACTACTTGAACCGAGGGTTGGAGCATTCTATATGACGGGAACTCTTGGTGCTTTTGCTATGGTTGGAATCTATCGTGGTAGGTTTGAACCTGAGTACCTTGGAATTGATATAACAGAGGATACTTGGAAGGGTACTGTTCTTGGTATCATCGTTGGTTTTTTAATGGCTGGTTTGGCAATGGGTGGAATGTTTATTGCTAAACCGTCATCTTTATGGATTCTTGCTGAGTCTTGGAGGGGTGGAACTTTACCTTTACCTGTTGTTTTGTTTCTTGTTTTTGAGATTGCTTTTGCTGAGGAGATAATCTTTAGAGGCTTAGGTTATATTAACCTTAAAGAAACAGCTTCTGGTGTGTATGGAAGTGTATTTGCAGGGGTTCTTGCTGCTGTTTCCTCATCTGCTGCATTTGCAATTTTTCACTATCCTGCTTATGGTGATTGGAAGCTTACAATCTTTCCTTTTGTAGCTGGTTTGTTATTTGTTGGTTTGTATGAGATTACAAATACTCTTTGGTCGGCAATTGTAGCTCACTATGTCTATGATGCTGCTATCTTGTATACTAAATACTTTGGTTCTCCTTACAAGGGGTTGCTAACAACAATGTTGATTTCGTTAATAATCGCTGTTTCAATGTACATTGCGTATCCAAGATTTAGAAGTTATCCATCGGTGGTGTAAATGAAGCTATGGATAATTCCTTTGGTTCTTGTTCCAATTGCATTGTATTTTGGTTTAAATGCTCATACTTCTTATGTGGTGCTAACTTCTGAACCGACTCATCTACCTTTTACTGATTGTGATGCTTATTATTCAAATTATAAATTAGTAATATGTGGTAGGGAGTATGCTTACGAACCTGCGTATGCTTATATTGTCGGTAAGATGGCATTTATTCCTGTTAAGGCAACCAGAGATACAATTGTTCTGAAGTATAACACTAAATTTACTCTCGGTTTTGAATCTAGAACTATTCATGTTGCCGATTTAGAGTATACTAAGGCGGTTAAGCAGTACTGGTATGAAGGTTCACCTAGGCAGTATGATATGTATGCTAGGGTTGATTATATTTCATATTCTACAAATAATAGTACTGTTAAGAGCTATGATGAGCAGAAAAGTAAGTTGACGGTTTATCCTGAGAAGGTTTACGGGGTTGGTGATGAGATAACTGTTTTGGGTGTTAAGGTTAAGTATATGCACGAGCTTAGAGAAGTTAAAGAAATGATGCCTGTTGACGGGGATGTTTTTGTTATAGATTCTCCACAGGGCAAGGTTTACACATTTGTTCCTCGTGAATCTTTTGCTCTGGTTGAGGTTGGTGGTAAATTATATAAGCTGACATTGAGGAAATACTTGTTGGGGGTGGAGATGGAGACATGATTGTTAGGATAATTTTGTCAATGATTGTTTTTGGTATTGTTGGATGGATAGCGTTTAAGGATTGGAAGAAAGCGTTGCTTTCTGCTGTGTTTGGTTTATACTATTTATTATTTGCAATTCCTTACTATTACTCTGGTAAAAAGGATGAGGGTTTAATCGTAGGAGCTTGTTTAGTTGTAGCGTATACTTTTTTCAATCTGATGGTGCTTTATACTGCTAGGTTGGATTTTCTTTCAATTTATCCTCTTGAAATTGTTAGATTGGAGGTGCTTAAAATAATATGAGGTGGTTTTTTGTAATTCTTTTGTTATTTCCTTTGTCCTTTGCATTTCATCCTTTACATTACTTGAAAGGTACTCTTTCTGTTACTCTTGGATATGCAAACGGTGTTTCTGGTCCTTTTGAATGTCGTTTGAGGGATTCGTATTCTCTTGGTGAGAAGATTGGTTCAGTTTCTTGTTCGTTCTATGCGAGGGGTGTTGGTAGTGATTCGTTTGATTTTGATAAAATTTGTCCTGCTACTGTTACGCTTAAACTGACTCGTCCAGATGGTACTGTTAAAACAACCACTGTTGAAGCACCAAGAGCTGTTTGGGGAGGGTGTGATTCATTTAGGATTCCTGCTGATTTTTTGGAGACATCTCAGGAAGGTGTTTACAAACTGGAAGCTTACTACAAGGTTAAGGATTATAACTGGTGTCGTTCAAAATACGATGATGACCCTGCTTGCTCTGTGAGTGGATATACTCCAGATTGCTGTTCTGAAACTGGTTCAATTACCTACTCTGTGAAAGGTGCTTGTACTACTAAGATTAAGAATTTGCATGCAAGCTCTGTTGTTAAGAATGAAAGGTTATGTGTACAATTTTACGCAGATGTAGTTCGTTCACCAGCTTGTGGCAATTCTCCTTACAATTATTATGTATGGTTATGCGAAAAAGAAGGTTGTGATTATCCGGGGATTGGACCACATTATAGTGGAATATCTGCAACTTTAACTCGTATTTTGATAGCAACTCCTAATTACATAAGCGGTTCTTTGTGTGGACTTGAAGAAGGTAAAAAGTATATACTGTATGTTCGTGCTGCTGAGGACATTGCTCATACAGAATTTACGGCAGAGCGTTTGGAAGAAGATTATTTAAAGATAAATATATTTACAAATGTCTATGGGAACATCATTAGGACTGGTGATGAGGTAGCTCTTTATGTTTCAGGTTATTCAAGTTGCACTCCTGTTGTAACATTCACATTTAGAGGGAAGACATACACAAGTACTGCTGAAATGTCGGGTAATTACTTCTACTATCGTTGGGATTATGGAACTGTTAATGAAGAAGGAGATTACGAAGCTACAGTTACGGTAAGTTGTGATAATTTGAAGGATTCTAAGGAGATAACAATTAAAGTTGGAACTGCAAGGATTCCTTATGATATTCAGTTGGAATCTGATAAAACAACATATGCTCAGGGTGAAACTGCTGTGATTAGTATTTATGCAACTTTACCGGGAATAGATATGGATATATATTTAAACGATGATTTGGTTAAAACTTATGAGAGTGTAACAGATTTATCGGATACTTTGAATGTTACATTGAAAAAGCGTGGTGAAAATGTTGTTAAAGCAGTTGCTGATAATTACTCTGCTGAACTTCACTTAGATGTTGTCGGTAAAGGAAATAAAGATTTAAAGGATACTGGTAGTACCTTATTACCAATAGTAATTGTTGCTGTAGGGGGTGCGTTACTATTAAGTCGTCGGCGTTAGTGTTCCTACTGCTTATTCCTTTGTCATTTGCAATTGTTAGTATAGATAGGCTTGCTGATAGTGGTGATTATGCCTATGTTTACTTTCATGTTGATGTTAACGGATATGCTATGCTGAATTTTTCAGCACATCCTAATGTTTCCTGTTTGGGTTTGTTTAACAATTCGGAGATGTTGTTTGATGGATGTAACGGAACGACTTATGTCAGAGATGTTGATGAGTATGTGTTTGTTGTTTCTAATGATGTTAGGGCGTCTGACTGGCTTTCTGTTACTATTGTTGCTTCTCCTCCGTTTACCGACAATTGGACATATCCAGCTTACTCAAGAAGGTTGTTGCTTAGTGTCTGTGATTCCTTGGGAATGCAGAGAAACTATACAGAGCGTGTAACAGCGACAATTCATCCTTTTATGTATAACTTTAACTTGAGAGATACTTCTGGTTGTTCTGACATACTTTTGTATGATTATAACTTGTCGGCTCTTGTATCTCCAATTGAAATTCATTGTTCTTATCCAAATGTTCTGAATGTTAGCTTTAACTTGGGTTCAAATATGTCTGCTAATTCCTGTAAGTATTACTATCTCTATGGGGATTATTATACGACATCTGGTTGGACGAACTTTAATGGTTCTGTTCCCTTCAGTAATGTAACTATTCACCATGATGCAAATTTCATAATCAATAACTACAATTTCAACAATGCTTCTTGGTTTTCTATAAATTCTTCGACAGGTTGTGTTGAAGCTACTGGTATTGGGTTTACGGAGATTATTGACAAGTTCAACTATAATGCGTTTACTACTGGTAGTTGTAGTGGTGCTGGATGTGAATATTATCCACCTAGGGACGGATTTCCGAGTATATGGACTCCACACCTTGAGCATTTTCGTGCTGGCTCTTGTATAAATGTTACATTTATTGCAAATGGTTCTTTGTATATTCTGAATAAGGAGCATTCTGGTGATAGTGGTTTGTGGGATGCTTGTAATAGTAGATTGGTCAGCAGTTCATATATTCCTGCTGTTAGACCGTTGTCTGGTTCGTTCTGGGCAGAACCGTTGCGGTGTGATGTTAGAACTATTGTTGAGGCTATGATAACTATGTATGATTCGAGTTATAATCAAGTTGGTTATCAGATTTTTTATAGGGTTGAACGGACTGGTGAAAGTAGTTATGATTGGGGTATTTATTATCATGGTAGTAAACTTTGTGGTGAAGGTATTTCGGAGAGTGATTTTAAGAATGTTACAGTTTATTGGAAGTTTACTCCGACTTCGAGTGGTGTTGATTTGGATGTGACATTTGTTGCTCTTAACACGGGTAGGACTTATTCGTGTGGTGATTCTCTAAGTGTGAGTAATGTCAAGTATATAACGGTTTCATTTAGGGTGAATGTCGGTTCTACAGGTACTGGTGACCGTGAAGCTCTTGTTAGATTTAGGTATGTAAATTCTACATTGTATACATCTGGAAGTATGAATTATACTGTTGGTTATTCGGGAATTTATCAGTATATTAGCAGTAATGTGAGTACTCCTGCTGATTCTGCTTTGTATATTTATACATATGATGATAGGATGTCTGTAATAAATACTGGTACAGCTACTGGTATTAACTTTAAGGATTTTGTTGTGAATCTGTTTGGTACGCAATCCGATAATCTAACTGCGTTGTATTCATTTGTTCCGGGAACCGGTGGAGAGTCTCCTCAGGTATGCTCTATTGATTATGTCCTTTATTCTGAATATCCTTTCAATGTTACAGTTCTTTCAAATGAATCTTTCAATTTAACATTTTTCAGCAATCCAAGAGTTGTTTCTCCAAAAGAACCGAACTCTCCGACATACTCTGGTTTGAACCTTGACATTTACACGCCTATGAAGGGTTTACATCATTTGAATTTTGTGAATGCCTCTGGAACATATGATATGCTCACTTTGAATATTCCTTCTTACCATTATACAACCAGCATACCTGCTAGTTCTTCGTTGTGGAATAGGTTGTGTAATGGCAATTATACGGTTTTTGTTTCGGTTAACAACGGTTCTACTATTTTGCAGACATCAAATAATCAATGGGTAGTTGTAAACAACAATTACTACTACTTGCTTTCATCGAATCAAACTATTAGTTATGATGTCTGTGGAAATCTTGTCAATACATCCGTTCCAATATGGTACAAGTTAAATTACTCAGGCATTGTTGCTGGTACTCAGTATGCAGAGATACATTTAATTTCTAAGATGTATGATGGTTTGATTTTGAGAAACGCTACCGTTATTTCGCCAATTTCTCAAATCTCAAAGGTTGAATATTGTCCATCAGGAGGTTCTTGTTCTCAAGTGCCTTATACATATAATCCATCAACTGGTGAGCTTACTCTGCATAACATTGTTGTGAATTATGCTTTGAGCTCGAACATAATAAAAATCTGGGGTAGGTTCTTGGGTTCTCAGTTAAAAATAGTTTCGATTACACCGAATACTGCTGATTCTGGTGTTCCTACAACTTACAAAGTTACTGTTTACAATCCTTCAAACAATACAGCTGAGTCTGCTGTTGTAACCTTTAAGGTTGGTGATAAAACATTCACGAAGAATATTGGCGATGTGCCACCTCATTCCTATGCAACTGCAACCTTTACTACTACCTTTGTCATTCCCTCTAAGAGATATATGAAGCTTCTATCCTTTGGTGCTGGTGATTATAAGATTGTTATAACTCAATCTACATTTGGATGGATTATTGCTATAATTTGTGCAGTTGCTGGTGTTATGCTCTATTGCTATGTCAGGTATGGAGAGTTCTTATATTGGATGAGGTTGGTTAGGTATGGTGAAACTGTACTTGGATTTAAGAGTAGTAAATATTATAAGAGGTGATGGAGGGTTTATATTATGCGAATAAATTGGTATAGGGTTAGCAGTTATTGGTTTTTGTCTGTAGGTATTTTCTACATTTTAGCTGTAATGTTTGTGCAAGTTGAAGGATTGTTATTTGCATTCGTTGGAATTAATCTAACTTTACCTAATGTACTCTCTGCTATTGCCTTCTTTGTTTCTTCGTATTTCATACGCAGGGGAATCTGGGAAGTTCCTTTTGGTTTGCTTGGTGTTCATTTGTGCTGGTCTTTCTACATATTCTCTCTAACTGCAATTGCTATTGATTTTGCTTCTCTGGCATTACTCAGTTTGACAATGACATCTGAGGTGAGATATTGAAATTCGGTTGGATAATACCTCTGTTGCTTATTACTGCTGTTGCTTATCCTTTTGTTTCCTATTATTACAATTTCAATCCTAAGTTCAAGTTAGCTGTTATGTCTATGACACTTAGACCTCTTTTTGCTTCGTATGATAGTGATTGTGGTGGCTATAAGCATAGTCAGACGAATAAGTATTATAAGGTATGTATAGAGGCTGAGAAAAATACTCGTAAGGCTAATTCTTTGATAGTTACTGCAAGGGCAGAAGTTCCTCCTTCGACCTCTGTGGTGAATCGTAGATACGAGGTAACATTGGCTGGTTCTGCTGGTGGTAAGACTATTCCTACTAGGCGTAGTACTGGTTACACTCCTATAGGGCAATCAAGGACTGTTGTAGTGTCTTCAGAGGTAGATGGTGTTAGTGGTAGTATTGCTGTTAATGCATATGTTACTGTGGATATATACGGGGATGGTGTTAGGGAGGTTCATTATACATATGGACCTACTTTGTATGTTGCTATTTCGTCCAGTTCTGGGGGAACTTGTACTACTGATGCTGATTGTTCTTCTGGTTTAAAGTGTATCAATGGTAAATGTCAGAAACCACCTTCAACTTGTACTCATGGATATCTTGGAACTTGTGATGGTTGTAAGTGTAAATCAGGATTAATTTGTTATCAAGGAAGGTGTCATTATGACCATTCTAGAGATGTTGGAGAATCTTGTAATGCCGATGTGGATTGTAAGCAAGGTTTAGTATGTAATGGTGGAAAGTGTACATCGTCTAATGCTCCTCCAAATTGCAATCAATGTCCATATGCTGGATATAAGACATGTGATGCTTCTGGAAGATGTCTGACATGTGAGGTTAAATCAAATGGATGTCTTGGTTGGTCCAGTCAACCTAAATGTGAACTCGATAATCCCGGTAGCTGTGAATCTTGTTGGGAAAAGGCAAACGGACAGCAATGTGATTGTGACGATGAGTGTGCTTCGGGACATTGTGTAAGTGGTATCTGTCAACCTAAATCTGGTCCAATCTGTGGAAATGGTAAATGTGAATCTGGTGAAAATCCATCAAACTGTCCATCTGATTGTCCGAAGCAAGGAAAGACCTGTCAGCGTGTTACCTCTTTGAAGGTTAATTCTGTTGAAACATATGACGATGTTGAAACGAAAATTACTGGTTCTATTACTGGTTGTATTACTTCACCGATTACACTTACATTAGATTATGATGGTGATGGAGTTGTTGATAAATCCCTGACAATTAAGAATCTTGGAACTGATAGTAATGGCGATACAACAAGTGCTTATGATTTCGGAAAGGTGAAATATCCAAACACTGGCACATACACTATTAAGGTTTGTTACGGTTCAATTTGTGCTTCTGGTACTGCATTGGTTAAGAAGAAGGGACAGGTATGGTTGGAGGTTGTTCCATCTAAATCTGCATTGCGTAAAGGCGGTACAACCGATGTAGATGTAATTGTTCATAATGAAATGGATAGTGCTGTTTCAGGAACTCTAACTGTTTACAAGCAGAAGAAGTCGCTTGCTGCTTGGATTGCAACTCTTGCTACTGCTGGTGAGATAAGAGATAAGTATACAGAGTCAATTACTGTTGGTGCAAAGTCGAAGAAGACTTTCACATATAAGTTTAAGTTTGAGGGTTCTAAGTACATAATAATTGCAGATTTTGAATACGATGGAAACAAGGTGTCTTCGGAGTCTTCTACAATAGATGTTGAGGAGCAGGCAACAGATGAATCTGGTACAACTACCGGTAGTGCTGCGATGACAACTGTCCAGAGCATAAAAGAAACTGTTGAGGAGCATTGGGAGTCTGTCGTTGTTGCGATTGTGCTTATAATATTTGGAGTATTTATGCTGCCATCGTTTACTGGTGGTAGGGTTAGATACACTAAAATAGGGGATTATGGTTATGGATTCTATGATAGATGGAGGAGATGGTGATGAATAAGGCGGGTGCGTTTTTGATTTCTCTGGTTTCGTTTGCTTTGTTTTTCTATAGTTTACCCTACATTACCAAGTATTTTGGTGTTGAGTTGGATATAGAAGATATGTATCTTACATTGCTTTCTCCTTTTCCAGAGGTTAAAGAGATACTTGGTTTTAAGTATGCTTGGGTAATTGTTCCGGCTTGTATTTGTGCTGCTATAATTGCTTTAGCTGCTGGTGGTGAAGAAATTGCACCTTATGCTCCTCCTAAGATTCGGAGATATTATTAGAAATGTTTTTAAAGTAAAGGGGGTGCTTTAAGTTATGGACGGGAAGAAGTTAATATATTCAGTATTGGTTGGTTTGGTTGTGTTTGGCGTTCTTGTATACGGACTTTCTAAGGTACTACCAGCTTCTGTTATGAGATTTCCGTTGGTTGTCGGTGGACAGCTTTTAACTGTTGGTGGAAGACCAATAATTACACCACTTGGATGGAAATCTGTGTTAATTGCTGCTGCCGCAGGTGCTGTTGCCGGGTACATTGTCTACAGGTATGTAGAATAGTTTATATATAAGGATTCTGAGTTTATAGTATGCGTTTTGTAATTGTCTTTGTTGTTTTGATACTTTTACCATTTCTTGTTTTTTCTACGACTCAGTATTTAATTCAGACTCCTAATCCTGTTGATGTCGGTTATGATGGTTCTACTCAGAATTTGATGTCCTTTTATAATGGTTCAGGGACTGTTATCTATTCTACTGGTTCGATTTATGAAGGTGATGAGGTTAATTTTTCGTTTTATTCTGTTGAATTTTACAAGATGTTGTTACTTGAACATTTGAATTCTACACTTTATTTGAGAAATAAGTATGGGGATAGTGTTTCACCTGTTGTTGAGGTAAGGGTTTATTTCTATCGTTACAATCCGGTTAATGGTTCTACATTAATTGGTGTTTCTAGTCCTCTTAGAATGGGGTATCAAACAGGGACATCTTTGGTTGTTCATAGGTTTTATATTGCAAATACTACATTGGTTAGACCTGATGAGCGTATAAAGCTTGTAATAAATATAAAAGCTGTTTCTGGTGGTGGTTCTCAGGATGAGGTTGTTTATCTTTATTTTAATTCTTCTGATTATCCTTCTGATTTTAGGTATAGTACAAAGTTGTTACCTTTGAACCTTACAGTTTATACAGATAAGACGAATTACACATATGGAGAAACAATGCATATTTTTGGGGATGTTACTTGTTATGAAGAGAAACCGAGCATTACTGTCAATATTTCAGTTAATTCGAGCTATACATTTGTTAATATGTCAAACGGTTACTATGAACTGTTTTATCCAATGACTTTTGGTTCTTCTGGTATTGTTCTGGTGAATGTTACTACTGTTACAAATGATTATTTGAATGCAACGAATCATACATATGTTTATTATACATATGTTCCTGTGACGGGTGGGGGGGGGGTTAAGAAGAGTAAGTATGTCCTTGGTCCAGATTATACAAGGATTCTAACTGCTAAACGTGCTGTTAAGTATTCCTGTGTTGCTGGTGGGGTAAGCTTTATATCCTATCTTGGTTATTTATTATTTAGATATCTGAAGTACGGTTTTATCAGATACAGGTGATTTTTATGGAAGAGTGGAAAGCTGATGCTTGTAGAAATATAGTGAGAATCCTTGAGAATTATCTTGAGCTTTATACATTTAGAAAAAAGATAGATGTTCCTTCGTTAGATGTTGAACCTTTGTTTGAGTTGTATACTTCATTAGGTTGTGATAAGGAACTTGTCAGATTGACAAGAAGGTATGAGAGAGTTAGGCGTGGATTGGAAAAGTTTATTAAGAAAGAAGAGAAAGAAGAAGTTAGGGGAGAGGAAGAAGAGGGGGGTGCTTTGAAGTCGTTGATTAGTAGGATATTTGGAGGTGAAGAATAGTAATGGACGACGAGCTTGAGAAGCTTGAAAAATACGATGATTTTGATGATTGTGGTAGATGTGAAGAGGATTTTGATGATGTAGATTTTGATAAATTGGAGAGGGAGATAGATGACCTCAGATACTAAAGGTTTGGAGCTTGGTAAGGCTGGAATTGAGAATGCTTTATTGTGCTTGACTCATTTACTTCATACGGAAGAACACCTGATTGAGAAGGTTGCATTTGGTAAAACAGAACTTATAGATTATCTTAAAACTGTTAGAAAGGTTAGGCAAAAACTTGCTAAGGAGCTAAATTTCGATGAGGAGAACTGGTGTGTTTCCAAGCATTTGCTGTTAGCTCTTGAATATGCTATAGAATCTGTTAATAAGGGTTCTATGGATGCTAAGGATTATGCTCTTATAAAGAAGCTTTTGTTTAAGTTTTTGGAGGTGTATAAGAGTGGAAAAAGTTGATGTTCTCGAAGGCGTTTCCAAGATGTCTGAGGAAATAAAGGAATCTTTAAGTAGGTACAAATACAGGGTTGTTTGTAGGAGCAAGGGTTCTCTCGATGTTCAGTTGGGTGATGCTGATTATGGTGGTCTTCAGGTTGAATGTTCAGTATACGATGAGGATTGGAATGTTAAAGATTCGTTCAAGTTTGAAACATTAGCTTCTAAGGAAGGAGTTTTTATGTTATATGGGTTTGATAGTCCCTCTGGCATACTTAAACTTGTGGATATTTTGAGGAAACTATGACGATTGAAAAGCTTGAGAAACTTTGTAGGTTGTTTGTAGATAAGGATACTTGTGATAGGTTGTTTGAGGATTATAAACAAGGTAAACTTAGTAAAAGAGAACTTGTTGACGAGCTTTCTAAGAAGATTGAGGAGAAAGTCAAAGGATTATGAAAATAACATTCAGAATTACGCAGGACCAATATGAGTATTTGCTCAGGGTTAAGAAGTTAATGGGGCATAAGCATATTTCAGATACTATTCGCTTTATAATTGAGCTTAATAGGTTCTATCATTCTTTGGATGTTATAGATTTTGAAAAACTCAAAGTTGCTATGGAAAAACTTGCAAACGGTGAATTTGATGAAGGATGACAAGTATTATCGTTGGTTACTTGAACAAGGTTATGCTTCTGATGTTGCAAGGCATTTTGCTATGAAGCGTAAATCAAGAATGAGGAGAAGGTTCTCTTTGTCTGGTTCTCAGCGTTTTCTTGAATGATTGTCGGACAAAACTATATATATACCCTTTTTTTAATGGAATACCGGGGTGAGAAAAGATGGCTGGAACAAAAGAAATTGCAAAGGCAAAATATGCTGAAAAGGTTTGTGGATATTTAGATGTAGATAAGGGTAAATGTGAAAGAGTTTTTGAGAAACTATATGACAATATGAAGAAGGCTTTTCAGGCATTTTAGTGCCTCTTTCCTTCCCTTCCCTTTTTTCTTTTTAGAAAACTTTTTATATTGAGTGTCTGAACTATTCTTTATGATAAAAATTAACTCTGTTGAAATTGAAGAACCACCTTACTGGAAGGAGCTTTCTGAGGAAACAAAAAAGAGGGTTATTTCTGCTGCAAGGGATTACGCAAGAAAGGTTTGTACTTATCTTGGTTTGCCTGAGGAGCATTGTATAAGGATGTTCTTGTATAAGGTTTATCCAGAGACACGCCGGACTTTTGAAATGTTCTGAGTTTTCTCAACCGAAAACTTTTTAAACAATTTATACTTTGCTACTTCTTATGGGACATAGGTTCATAAAGCAACCCAAGTTGTTCGGTTCTAGTTTGTATTTGTTAATACCTGAGAAACTTAGGAAAGATATGGGGATAGATTTTGACACGATTTTAGAGATAGTACAGATTTCTGACAAATCTTTTGTTGTCAGGAAGGTTGAGATAAAGGAGGGGGAAGAGAATGGTAACATTACAAGAGATTAAGAGATATATTAAGGAAAAGATTTTGTTGGTTGGAAACTCTGGTACTGGAAAAACTTACTGTTGTGTCAAGATTGCTGTAGAGTTGAGTAAGCTAGGACACAATGTTGTGTACATTGACCCAGAGTTTGGTTCTCAGAGGGAATTTTTGAGATATACAGACGATGAACTTGCGAACATAGATTTAAGAGTTGTTGATTCTTGGACAGAGTTTAAGAATGCAGTTCTTGAACCTTCTAAATGCACATTAAAGATTGTTGACGGGCTTTCAGAGGTTATAAACTTACACCAGAAGTATTTGATGGACAAGTGGTTTGCTCAAGGTTATGTTGATATTGGTGATAAGAGGGTTGAAATAAAAGACCCTGACAGCTTTAGATTTCCTTGGAACTTGTATCCAACTCTGTATGACGAAGTTAGGCACATAATCTATGAGTTACTATACAACCATTCGTATCATTTCCTGATGACGATGCATCCACTACAAGGAACGGAAGCTAAGGAGAGGTTACAGGAGGATTTATTCAGGAAGTTTGATTGTGTAATAGAGCTTAGAAGGTTAGAGGGTGATACTCCTAACTGGGAGGCAATCATCAGGAAAAACAGAGGTAAGGAAGACCATTCAACAGTTATGAGAACCAGAGAGCATGATAGGTTATTGGTTAAGAGGATGCTAAATACAGTAGGTGGTTCTGGTTGAAGTTGCTTTATTTTGACATTGAAACTACTTCTCTTGACCCTTTTTTGCCAGACAGTAATTCGAAGTTAGAACCTCGTGTAATTTGTATTGGTTATTCTGATGGTAAGGATGTTATTGTTCTACCTCCAGATAAATCAGAAGTAGAGCAGTTGAATGCTTTCTTGAATGTTCTTAGTAGTGAGAAGTGGGATGCTTTGGTAACATACAATGGAGATAAGTTCGATGTTCCGTATTTGGCTGGTAGGATGATTAAGAATTCTTTAGACCCTTCACCCTTGTTTATGATTAAGCATGTTGATTTGTTTTGGATAATAAAAAAATATCTTAGAAAATCGGCACGCTCAAATCTTTCTTTGCATTCTACTGCAAGTATGCTTGGTATAAGTTATTCTGATGAGTTTGTTGGTTCTGATGTTGCTACATTGTATAAACAAGGTAAATACGATGACATAGTTTCTCATTGCAGGGAAGATGTCAGATTAACAGTAGAAATTGCCAAGGTTTTCGAACCTTTAATCCGTGTTGATTTGCAGAAGAGATATGACTGGGTTGAGGAGGATGAAGGATGATTGATAAGAAATTGGAACGCTTGAGAGATGCTTGGTCGGATTTGCATAGTGCTTTAATGAAGTTAGATTTGCCAGATGATGTTAAGGAAAAAATGAGAAAGATGAGCGTTGCTGTTAATTCAATTCTTTTGGATATGGAGTTGGATGATGATGGATATAGATGAAAAGATAAGAAAGTTAGAGAATGAAATAGAGGAGAAGAAATTGGAATTAAAGAAATTAAAAGAGGAAAGGAAAAGAGAAATAGCAGTAGGGAAAATTATAGATAAGATAGAAGAGTTGATTGATAAGGTGTGTAAGCAACACAGAATTGAGAACCTTGAAGATGTTTGTGATGACGAAGATGAGTTCAATTCTCTTATCTGCAATGTTGCTAATGTCATATACGATGGTGGAGACATGTCTGCAATAAGTGAGCTTTTTGAAGAAAAAATAGAGGAGTTGAAGGAAAAGATATCAAACTTGGAGGATTATGTTAGCTTTCTTGCGAGATTAGAGGAAGTTGTTATGGAGAAGATTGAAGTAATTAGAGGGAATGAATGATGGTAGGTGTAGATTTCAAGGTTGTTGATGCTGAGGAAGTGTGTAGGTATTGCCCTTACGATGATGTTTGCAAGTTGAGGGGCAACATCAAGAAGATGCTTATTGTTGAAATAGAAACGGATGAGGAGTTAGAAACGATTTACATTCCTCTGATAGTGTGTAAGAGGTATATGGGTAAGTATGAGGATTATTTTCCTGTAGGAGGTTTTTCGGACTAATGTTGTCTGACGGCTTTTTTCACGAAGCAGTAAAAGCTTGTCTGGTGTATGATGTTGACAAAATAATAAAGGTTCTAAAAGAGAGGTATCGGTGGAGAGTCATAAGGAAGTATAGGCTGATAGATGCTAGATATGAATGGTCCTGCTTTAGGGATGGTCAGATTGTTAAATTGGCAGATGCTATATGGAAATTTGAAAATGGATTTATTTATGTTCACGAGGTAAAAACAGGAAGATTCAATCTGACGGAGGTTGTCAAGGAATATATCAGCACGAGGTGTATGGGAAAGAGGGTTTGTGGGATGGCTAGGCTTTGCATCTGGGCTTGGGAAGAATGTTTCAATCAGGTTGTGACAGATTTTGATGTCTGGCTTAAGATTAAATATGGGTTAGTCTCCTTATTACCAATCGAATTAATCTTTCCAATAGTCAAAGACCGTGTTGGGAAGCTTTACAAGCGACTTGAAAGTATAAAAATAAGCCGAATAACAGGAATTAAGCCATCGCTAGATGGAAGATTATATGGTAAGCAAGAGGAATATGAGGAAGAACTGCGAAAAAGAAGAAAAGAAGTTTGGGACTTTTTGGGAGGTTGGTGATTCTGTGAAGGTAAGGAAGGTAATTAGAACTGTGTTTGTTTTTGAAGGGTTGTTTCTGATTGCTGTTTCATCTGCCTATATTATACTCATTACAAGGTTTGGTGGTTGATATGTCCTATATTGAGGAGATTACGATTCGTCCTGATGGTAAGGGGTTTGAGGTAGAAGTTGTTGAGTTTAAGGAGTGGATAAAGAGACATTTTGGTGAGAAGGATGAGTGAGTTTGCGGAACTTGTCGGAAAGAGGGTTCTGATAAGGAAACTTAGAGATTTTGATAGATACAAGCTGTACGAGGTTTCACCTGATGGAAGATTTCTGACCTCCTCTCCCCGCCGAATCGGAGAGGTTCCCAACATGGGAACTTCGGTTGCGGTAGTCCGCATACGGGTCGGTCAGAGACCCATCCACTCTGAGGATATACCTCAGAGTATCATCAGCAAGAAATTAGAGCATAAAATATTTAACCTTTTTTCTTTTATAGTGTGTGATGTGAGGCTCACACAAAAGTTCAAATTAATGAAACCAAACAAAAGAAAAAGAGAACAGCTTGATGCAACGATTAATAGGTTTAAGGAGTGTGTAAATGAATGGCTTAGAGCAATAGATGAGCTTGGTGAATATCCAACCAGAGGAAATGTTCATACTTTTGCTTATAAAAGAGTTAGAGAGAAGTTTCAGGATTTGCATTCTAATGTAGTTCAAGAAGCAATGAATAAAGCTATTGAAACTTACAGGGCTTGGTTAAGAAATCCAAACAAAGGAGAAAAACCTATTTTTAAAGCAGATATTATCAGTTTTAAAGGTGTAGATGTTAGAATTGAAAGACACTTTGTTAATGTTCCATTACAGAATAATAAAAGAGTTTGGTTGCCGATGTATGTTCCACCAAAGCTTAAACGATTTTTGAAGCTTAAATATGGAAGAGTTCAAATTTCTCGTGTTGAAAATGAGTATTATGCTTACATTAGCTTTGAAATTG
>Ga0180301_10000645_pt1 | contig 27002 bp, 22 predicted proteins | sample GuaBasSediGuay16_FD_121797 | JGI IMG/M metagenome (GOLD analysis project Ga0180301, IMG submission 121797) | Subseafloor sediment microbial communities from Guaymas Basin, Gulf of California, Mexico - Guay16, Core 4569-2, 12-15 cm | ecosystem: Environmental > Aquatic > Marine > Hydrothermal... | reverse complement strand
TTCAAGGTTACTATCATTACCCGCAATATTCGCTGCAATTTCAACCGCATCGTTCAAACGACAAAGAATATCAATGCCCTCAACATATTTTACCCAAGAGGGGTACTCTATATCAGATGGATGATTCAAAATAAGAGTATTTGAAACCTTAGTAACCACAGGTATATCCGAAGATACTCTAACTGAGTATTTCCTTAGAACTTTTGCCCCATAAGTAACTTCTAAGATATATATTCCCTCCTCTTCAACAACAAAGTGTCCCTCAAGAATTTTTTCATCGAAAGTACTCAATGGTACTGTGAAGTTGTTACTGGTTGGTGTAAACACTCTAACGCTTACGTTTTCTATCGTCATAGTTTCATTAAGAATGTAAACAGCCAAACTTAAAGTTGATCCAATTGTATAAGTGTAATTACTAAGTAGCAATAGGACGTTGTTTTCCTTTCCTAACAGCCATTCGAACACATTTCTTTCTAACTGAACGTGAGAAGGATTATCTTCCACGAGGTTATCATAAAAACTTACTTCACCTCCAAAAACAACAATTCTACCGCCATTAGTTACAGTTTCGTTAACAGCCACCAAAACCGGGTTCCCTTCTAAATAAGCTAGAGCATTAACGTTAAAGTTCTTATTGACCTCCAAAGCAACTCCTGTAGCCCAAGTTATACTTTGCACACCGTTTGTAATAGGATGTTTGATGAGATTTTCTTGAGTGATATTTAATGTTTCTTTCAAAGTTTGAACTATACCGAGATCTAATGACGACGCAAGAGTTTTGTTTGTGAAACTTACACCATAGGATGATAAAATTCTGTTTAACGGCTCTGCAGCGAACGCTGGATAGAAGCTTCCTAAAACAAGTAAAGAACCACCGTCTTCAATAAATTTTTTAATAGCATATTCTTCATCTGGTGTAAACATCAGTTCCACATCTGGTAAAATCAAAATATCATAGTCTTCAAGCTTTTCCAAAGTCAAAATGCCCTCAGAAACATCTAAATCAATCAGCATATCAGCCAATAAATTAGCGAATAAATAGTAATTGCACCAAGGACTATCTGAAAAATCAAAATTGTGATGCCAGTCAAATAGTGCTCTAGCCCTTGGAATCTCTATTTCAAAATCTATAGAAACATTTGCCAAAACTTCAAAACCATTCGAGGAATTAACAAAATTAATTTGCCCGACATATCTACCAGGAACCGTGGCAATAGGAACTTCTAGCTTCACTTCCAGAGTTATATCGCCAAAAGCATCGTTAAAAATGGTATTTTCAAGATGTATAAAACTCGTTATATTTCCATAAACCTCAGCACGTATATTACACACACTTCCACTCAGAAGAATAAGAGTATTAACTATGCTATCGCCAGGAAATCTAACTATTTGCGGTTGTAGAGGAATAGTGGTAGGAGCCACCTTAACAACAGGTAGAAACGACCCCTTTAAATTCCGCTTGAGAAATTGATAAGCTTCGTAAACGTCAATGATCCCGGCACCCTGAATGTTTTCATTTAACCCGGTGTTTCTTGCAGTTTCCATTAAGGCTATCCTTATAGCATGCGGATTATTCTTTTTAAGACTCGGAAATGCTTGAAGCAAAAGTGCTGCTGCACCAGCAACAGCGGGGGTTGCCATAGAGGTCCCACTTAAAGGAATATAAGTACCGTTTATAGCTTTACCAAGTTTTAGTCCAGCTCTCTGCATATACGATTCAGGGGCTAAAGGCGCAATCACATCAACCCCTGGAGCTAAAACATCTGGATCAGGGCTCCATGCCAATGTAGGTCCCCTACTACTAAACGATGCGACCTGACCTTTCCAATCGCATGCGCCAACAGTGATAACCCCATAAGCGGCACCAGGTGAACTCACAGATGAATAATATGGACCAGAGTTGCCAGCAGCAGCAACCACGACAATACCTTCTTCAACAGCTTTTTCAGCAGCAATACTTATCGGATCATTTGGATCACCAATACTTGTACCGAGAGACATGCTAATTATGTCAGCTTCCGCAAAAACCGCCCATTCGATTGCTTTTAATATAGCTGCCGTGGTTCCCTGACCAAACATGTTAAGACATTTTGCGTTAATAATTTGAGCTCCAGGAGCTACACCACGGTACATTCCATTTGAAGCTGCACCCGTCCCTGCTACAATACCAGCCACATGAGTCCCATGGCCATAAAAATCTGTAGCATTCTCATCGAAATCGAAATAAAAATCCTTTAACACAAAAGATCTTTTCGAAATAACTTTTCCCTTCAAATCTGGGTGCGTATCGCTAATACCCGTATCAAGTATAGCTATTTTAATCCCGCTGCCATTAAAACGGGGCCATAGCTTGTCTGCATTTATAAATTTTGGAACAGTTTCATTATAGAGTACGTTGCTATTTCCAGTGGTGAATTGCGTTTTCGTGTTGGGTGGGATAGCTTGGAATCTTTCATTGAGATAAACCTTTTTTACCGATTGAAGTGATGCTAACTTTCTCACTTCACTAATCGGTACAGAATATAAAGCAGCTGGAATTATATGGAATTTTTCGATTTCTTCTAACCCTTTTATATTAAGATTGCTTAAAATTTTATTTCGTTGTTCTAAATCATCGTAATTCCTAAATAAAACTATAACTTGAATTCGCTTCCCAGCATTTCGATCATTTAAAAGTTTAACAAGGTTAGGAGCAATTTTTTGATCTACATTATTAAAGACCTTGAATCTCAGGGGGAGAGAATATTGGAAATGAGGAACTATTAACGTAGATAAAATTAAGAAAAGCATTATCGCACCAAATAGGCATGTTGGTTTTTTTCTTGCGTATTTTACCATCTTAAATTCCACCATGCCACCATCATATCCTTTGACTATTATGCAAGATATAATAATGTCAGCCTACCTCATAATGTTAAGCATCATATCCCATTTGGATGTCAACTGCCTCGTGTCTTCAATTTTCCACCTTTAATTTCAAATATCTTATCTCCACTTTTACCGTATTTCTTCACAAGAGTATTTTTGGCTGTAATAAAAATAATTGTAGCCTTTTTCTCAGAGTTGTAGGCCCTTAGAAGATCTATCACCTTCTTTTCCCACTCCTCATCCAAACCAGCTGTAGGTTCATCAGCAAACACGATTTTAGGTTCGTTTATTAAAGCTCTGGCTATTGCAACTGCACGGCGCTCTCCATCACTAAGCTCCTCCGGAAAGTGTTCAACACGATATTTTAAACCCAGTTTCTCAAGCAATTGTAAGCTTTTTTCACGAATTTCTTTTTCTGAAAACTCTGATGGATACAAAGGGGCTTCAACATTTTCAACAGCAGTAAAAGATGAAATCAAATGCACGTCTTGAAAAATAAGTCCCATCTTCTCATTTCTTATCTTCGCTAAATATTCCTCGTCTTTATCAGTAAGAGTCTCATTTTCAAATATTACAAGCCCGCTATCAGGCTTATCTAAGCCGCTTAAAACATTAATTAAAGTTGTTTTCCCTTGTCCACGCGGCCCAACAATAAATACAAAATTTCCTTCATCCACTGAAAAATTAATATTATTTAGAACAGTTATTATTTCACCATTTTTCTTATAAGTTTTGACTACGTTTCGAGCTTCAAGAATAACCATCTAAACCACCTACCGTTCAATCCTTCTTAGAGCTTCAACCGGCTTTACTTTCAAAACGCCCGAAAAAGCCATTTTCATTCCGGGAATTTGTGAAAGTAGCACAACCACAAAGGACAAAACAACCGTTAGCGGTCCCAGCGGTATAAATATAAAGCCCACTAAGTTCCTATAGGAAACTAAAAGGAATAATGCAATAAAAAACCCTAATATGAGCGATCCTAAATTTTCAGATATTACCAATGTTCCTAGGTCGCTGCTGCTCCACCCCACTGCTCTGAGAATTGCTAGAGTCCGTTTCCTCCATCTTACATTGAGGAATGTGAAGAGAACACCAACTACAACGGCGCCAATTATAGCATATATTAACATTAGAACTCTAGGTTGAAATCTTGCTACATTTCGAGTGTAAGCTGAATATTCGGGAGGATAGAAGTCTTCGCTATACCTATCTGCAAGCTCTGGAGCGAAGTCATCAACTCTTTTCCAAGCGTCCCAGAAGAAACCTTCAACCAGCACTACTATAGAATAAACGTATTTCTTTAAGTTTTCTTGTTCTGCAAGTGCCTTCACATCTTCTTCCCAAGCAACAATCCATTCTTCCTTTTCATCTGGGGGGAGTTCATCTCTATCGTAAAAGCCCACTATATTAAATTCGATTTCACCAATTTCGATTTTACTGCCTAAGCCTAAGCGTATGGAACCTTCAGCTCCTAATTTGAGTTTATTTTCATCGCTTATAATAGCCTCTCCACTTTTTGCGATGTACCGGCCTTTCTCAATAGTACTTGGATTAACTTCTTTCAAACACCATATTTTATCTGAAGATATAGCAAAAACTTTCGCTCCAAGGGTACTTAATCTAACATACCATATTACGACTGCTCTGCTTACTCCTTGCTTTTCATTTAAGATCTGTACCATATCTGAAACATCATCCACTGTGAGGACAGTTCTAGGCTTTAACACTATACCCTTAACCTCTAGCAGTTCACTTGTACGAAATGCATCTACAAAGTTTAAAGAATTAAGAGTTAAAGAGAAAACCACAAAATAAACCAAGGTAAAAATTATAAATCTCCGCTTTGAACGCGTTAACAGCGTAAAACCTTTCTTTAGGAGTCTTAATTTCAACTTAAATCACCAACTATAAACGATAATGTTATGATGTTATAACATATATTTCAACCTAATAAAGTTAGTTGACCATGCTTTTATTTTTAGTAATCTCTTACTAAAGTGCGTATGAATGTCCTCGACTTAAAACAATAATGTCTTCAGCATACTTTTGATAATATCTCTTAAATTGCATGGGCTTCTCCGTATGTACAGGAATTACTCTCCTAGGTCTGATTTCTTTCAAGAATTTTCTAATTTCTAAAGGTCCTGCATGCCCTGAAGCATGAACATGGATCATTGAAAGCCCGTAAAATTCAAGCCAATTTAAGAGCTTTTCGAAACTTAGTTCTTTCTCCTCATTAAACGGCTCACTCGTACTTAATATGTAAAGACTTCCCTCTGGAGGTCTTAACTGCTTTACTTGAGTAATAGAATCTATGGAAGTACAAAAAACGTATTTATCACCTTTAGACCTTATTTCATCGTAATTAATGATTCTATGTTTTCTCCTCATTTTCTCGAGTAATTCTCTTTCCCATGCACTGTAACGTTTCTTTTGTGGATCTAATACTAAAATGTCTTCACTTTTATCCAAACAGGGTGTTTCAAGACCTCTACACTTGTTCATAGCAGAAAAAATAAAATATTGTCTAGTACTCAATACGATGTCTCGCCTGGTTTCTCTCGCTACTCTTAAAAATGTTCTGAAACGATCAAAATCTGTTATATTAAAATCCGCAATTATTAAATCTTCATATGCCTCGGCTATTTGAGAAATTTTTCTCCTAACTTCATTTTCATCAGATATAATCGATTTATCTGAATGAGTTCCCTCACAAATTAAAACTTCAGGCGGCCCCTCATCTAATATCCTATCCTTAAAATCTTGAGTTAAGTGAGAGGCGTGGCCATGCATTCTAAAATCTCCAGTATAAACTATGATACCTTCACTACTATGAATTAAGAAGCCATAGGCTCCTGGAACGCTATGATCTACATGCACAGGTTCTATTTCAAGATCATGGATCCTTATTTTATTGCCTGAACGAAATGTTTTGAAATTCAAACAGAGATAGTTTGTCTCCAAACTTAAAGTGGAAGTTTCCATTCGCACCTTAACAATTCTTTCCGCACACTCGCCTAGGTATATAGGAATTTTCCTGTTAAGCAAGCTAATGTATCCGTAATGGTCCAAGTGGGCATGGGATACGAATACGGCATCCACAGGTGGGTTGACTTCTTCCCCAGAATATTCTCCGCTTTTCCATTTTTCTCTTTCCTCACGAGGTGCCCTTGTTATATCACATGCAACAGTATATAGATTAGCAATATCAGGTACGGAGCCTAGAGAGATAAGCTCTTGAATTGTAGAGGGCCTTGCATAAGGACTTTCATAATAACGTCGCGAAATCTCGAAGCTTTTACCAAAATCCAAAAACACTTTAACATCGTATCCAGCATCATCAATTAAGATTTTATTGCCGCCAATTTCCTCGATACCACCAAAAACGGTAATTAAGACTTTTTTTGAATTCAATAAATTTTCCTCCCGAGATAAAAATTACTATTTCGCGTTCTGTAAATTTTAGCCAAGGAGTTTTTCTTCAACCTAAACCTTTTTACGATGATAATTTATACATAACTCAACATTTTAAGAGTTGATTAGTTTGTCTGAAAAGTATGTAGAGGTAAAAATATTTGAAGTCGTTAGTTTAGTGACGCCTTTTGGACCAGTACCTGCACTGCTTCTAGAAGATGATCGAGAGAGAATACTACCTGTCATTATAGGTAGAGAAGTTGCAAACTCGATCAAATCTTTCCTCGAAGGAAAAGAGGGAGAGCCAGTAGACATATGGACACTTGCATACAACATTCTTTCTATCTACGAAGGAGAAGTTAAGCAGGTAGTAATACATGATTTAAAGGAAAAGCGTTTCCTAGCAAAAATGGTATTAAGCGTCAAAGGGAAGGATATAGAATTAGAGGGCAGACCAAGCGATACGATATCTTTTGCGATTAGAGCAAAAAAGCCTATCCTGGTATCTGAAAAGATAATGAGCGAAGTTTCCGTGCCGAAAAGTCAGTTAAAGTCTGAGCCAGAACGCAGAGGGTAATTGCTAAACGTAAATTTTCATTGATAAAAATAGTAGTAATAGCTGCAATAACATTAAAATACTCAAAAGTTTCAATATACCATGGATACTCAAAGTCCCTAGATACGACTTGTAGAAAGTTGGTGAATCTAGTTGAGTAAGGAGCCGACAGAAGATAAAAGCAATAAAAATATTAAAAAAGAAAATAATGACACAAACATATCAGCCATAGAAGAGGTAAAAGCTAGCATAGAAGCCCTAAAAGTTGCGATTACAAGATTATCAAGTAGGGTAAAAGAACTAGAAAACACTCTATCAAATATGGTCGTAGAAATTGGAAAAACTATTGGCGATGCAGTAATCGGGGCAGTCCGTGAAGTAACAAAAGACCTAAAAGAAACAGCGGAAAAACTTCTCAAAGCTTCAGAAGAAATCACGAAAACAACAGAGGAAATGAGTATAAAACTAAATCAAAGCATAGATGAAATAGCAAAAAAAGATACACTTAACCAATTCATGAATGAAGTACGCCAATTTGCAAATATAAAAGCAATGGAACTAATCCTTGGGCTAAATGCGCTGAAAGGGACGGTGCCTCAACAAGGTCTTTCCACCACTGAAAAACCTGAACTCTCAACCACTACAACAAGAAGTACCACGACTTCGAGGCAAACGTACAGAAGAGGGGAAAGGAAAAAGAAAGCAGAAGAAGAGGAAGAAGGGCTAATAAGGCCATCCCAACTCTTCAGACGCTAACAATCATCGAAGGCAATTAATAGTTGGGGAGTAGTCTATGCTTCTCAATAATTATAAACATTTTATAACGCGAATAATTCAAGGTGACGTAGACGAATTTACACACTTAAAATTTAGCCGATATGGAAGAGGGACATTTCCAGGACCAGCAATACAACTTAATATCCGGAAAAACAAACTTATGTTAAATACGAGTTTTCTTTACGAGGACTTTGCTGGAGCTTTTCTAGCACATTTCCTACCGGGTGGTAAACATTTCAAAGTTGGAGGTAACATATTTGCTTATCAAGATTTAAGTTCAGAGATCTCAAACATCGTTCCAACAATTTCCATGAAAAAAAGTAAAAATCTCTACAAAGCAATATTGCAAACGGAACTTTCTTCCGAGAAAATTAAAGAATTATACTCACTCCTTGGAGGAAGGTGCTATATTTTAATTTCTGTAAAACCCTCTCAAGGAATGCTCCCTAAACTTCAAATTAAGAAAAACATTCCAAAATTAACAGACCAAATAATTGAACTTAAAACCGATTTTTGTAAAGCAACTTTACATAGTGATGAAGAAGTTTTGAAAGTTTTTATCGAAGAAGTTTTACCAGATTTCCAAGAGAAAATCAAGTTTCCATTTAAAAGCCTCAATTTAAAAAATCAAATAGTTGTTACCGACATTATTCTTCCTGAAAACTGGCGATCGATGCCATCAAGAGAAGTAAGATTAAAATCGAAACGAAAAGGGAAAATAATAAGAGTTTTAGCCATCAATGGGGAAACCTTAAAAAGTGAACATAACTTCTTAGTTTAATTTCATCACAAAGTTTTATGTAAAGGTTTAAAAGGTTTCAGTTTAGTATTTAATAAGCAATGAGGTGTATGTATTGGCTGAAATAAAAGTTGTTAAAGTTGAAATAAGGTTACCTACATATCCTTCCCTTCCGCCTGCATTAACATTACAACTTGAGAATGGTAAAGTTTTTCCGATGTTTTCTATTCCCGTAAACACGATAGTAGCCATTGGAAACATAATATATGGTAAAAGGATTGTTGAAGATGAAAGAAAAAACTTCGGGGAAATTCTAGCGGAAATACCTCTTGTAAGGGAATATTTAAGAAAAATTGTTAAGAAGGTTGTGATAGACAGAATAGATAATAGCGACAGATTTTATGCGACTGCTACATTAGCATTAAATGGAAACGAGAAATCGGTAACGATGGTTCCCTCCTCAGCTATTCTCCTTGCTCTCCTTGCAAATGCCGAAATATATGTCGATGAAATGCTTCTCGGTCTAATGGAACCACAAGATGAAGAAAAAGAATTCTATGCTTAATGTAACTTGAGATAAACAACATACAGATCTATATTTTGTTAACACTTAAGTTACTGTGCATATTGTCTCATCCAGTTCAATTTAGTGCTTAATTCTGTGAAGCACAATAAGGTTATATATCTTTAATATATTGTGGTAATATTTATTACCACAATTAGACATATCACATATGACTACTGAAGTAGTGAAGAGAATATGAATCCCTTAGATGTCAAAGATGATCTGTTAGAGAAAAATGGCAAAAAAACATCAAAAGATCTGTATATACAATCATTAGATGGAATACTTCAGGTTCTTGTTATCCATAGAAATGGAGAATGCCTTATTAAGAGGGCTTTTTCCAAATTCGATTTTAATGAAGATCTTTTTGCGGGTTTTGTTTCAGCTGCTTTCACTTTTACCAAAGATTTAGGCATTGGTAAGCTCCGAATTTTACTCACTGAAAAGGTAAAGATTTGCTACCTTGAAGCTGACGGTATTATTTTTACAGTAATGGCTAATAAAGGCGTTAGTGACAGTTTAATTACAAATAGACTTAAACTACTGAAGGATTATTTCTTCTCTAAATATAAAGAAGTAAGCGGTAAATGGAGTGGAAATTTAAAAGATTTTAAAGATTTGCATGAAATCATAGATATTGTATTTGGTAATTGGCAATTGGATAAAAATGTAAAATTTGTCATTAAGCAACTACGCGAAAGGAAAATAACAGCCGCACAAGCAGCTAAAGCAATCATCGAATTATCCAAGAGAATCTCTAAACTGAGTCGAGAAGGTACGTAATGTTACATTTTTTCTAATGGCTTTATACCAGCGGTAATCAAAGCATTACCCAAAGTTATTTGGAACGCCTTAACTAAAGCTAATCTAGCTATTCTTAATTCTTCGTTTTTAACTTTTAAAACAGGTCTTCTCTCGTAGAATTTACTAAACAAAACCGCTAAATTATTCATATAGTTTGTTAGAATTTCAAGTCTCATTTCATTAATAATATCAATAATTTTGATCGGAAATTCCCCGACAGCTTTTACTAAATCCCATTCCTCGTCACTCGTTAAAAGGCTATAGTTTACCTTCTCTGGATCAATTTCTGTAATATTGGCTTTTCTTAATATGCTGCAAGCCCTTGCATAATTGTACTGGATAAACGGTCCGCTGTTTTCTTTCATATCAAGAATTTTCTTCATGTCGAAAATCACAGGCTTAAGGGGGGTTACATTAATAAGAGCAAACCTTATTGCTCCCACACCGACATATCTCGCTATTTTCTCCTTCTCTTCTTCACTGTATGGGGAATCCTTTAATATATCCTTAACCCTCCTAATAGCTTCCTCCAAAACTTCATCAGCCGTTACATATTGTGCCCTTCTCCCGCTCATCTTTCTTCCTACAAGATGCACTAACTCGTATTTAAAGTGGATTAAATTATCAGCCCACTTGTCGTACCCTAAAATTCTTAGAGCAATATTGATTTGAAGTTGAGGTAAGCTTTGCTCAGCCCCTATAACATTATAAACACGGTCAAAGCGAGCATCTTTAAATTTCCAAATCGTATAAGCAATGTCTCTTGTAGTATATAGGGTTGTTCCATCAGACCTTGTAAGAACGAGAGGAGGTACTTCAAAATCTTCACTTATATTCAATTTATCTTTTAAATTATGTTCAGAGATATACTGTTCCAAATCTAAAATCATAACACCATTTTGTTTATAGGCGTATCCCGAACGTTCCAAGGCAGTTAAGAGTTCCTTAACCTTACCGGACCATACAAGATCTGATTCCCAGTCAAAAGAGTCGAAATAAATACCAAAATTGCTCAAAGTTTCCTTAATTCCGCCTAGAGTAACATTACACATCTCTCTAACAATACCTTTAACTTCGAAATCGCCATTTTCATATCTTTTACCCAATTCATCGCAATATGCCTTTAAATCATCTATTTTCGAAACTTCCTTCAACAATTTCTTCATTAGATCAGGAAATCTTTCCTCAAGACTCTTTAATACCCCACTCCACTCTTCAATTTCTTTTCTCAACTCTTTATCTTCTTCAATTTCTTTGTGCTTTAAAATAAAATTAAGTTCGTCATCAGAGATATAATACTTGTTTTTTGAGTATTTTTTTGTTTCAGGGATTAAATCCCAAATTTTTTCTTTTAATTCTTGTATTGTTAAAAAAGCATTCATTAAAGCATATATGACTCCCATCCATAAATCGGGTTTCATATCCGGTTTTTCACCAATATCTTTTAGAAGTTTATAGCCTATTGCTGTTGCTACGGACTGCCTACCCATGTCATCAACATAAAAGTGCCTTTTTACATTCCCGCCAGCCATTTCCAAGACATTTGCAAAGACGTCGCCTATACAAGAATTTCTAAGATTACCAATATGTATTGGCGCTATTGGATTTGCTGAAGTATGTTCAACCATAATTTTCAATCCATTTAAAACATCACTTCTACCATACCTTTGCGCGCTGGTTAAAACCGTTTTCAAAATTTTTTCGGTTACAAGGCTTCTATTTAAGTAAAAGTTAACATATCCGCCGACAACGTCTATCTTTTCAATTAAATCCGTCCTTAAGGGAGTCATATTGTCCGCTATCATCTTAGCTATAGTGTTTGGATCTTTTTTAAGTTCCTTAGATAGGGTAAATGCTGGAAAAGAAAAATCTCCCAGATTAGATGAAGGTGTTCTCATTATCTTTATTTCAGCCTTTACATTCATTTTTTCTAAGACTTTCTTTACGTTAGACCGAATAGTTGAAAGTACATCGCTGAGAGGGTTCATGGCTTTCCCTCAACAACTATTTCCTAAAGTCACATAATCTAATATTTAATAAGGATTTTGCTTCAACAAAGCGCTTCTCCATTTTACAAACGTATGACACCTTCAACGAGCGTAACCAACATACTACCTATGAAAATATTTTATCAACGGTTCCCAGCTGGTTACGTAATTACGGTTAATAACGGGCGCATTTGAAATAGTGTTTCCGAGTGCTTCTACGCCTCTGTTACCACTTAAGACAGTATGCAAAGAGTAGCTGAAAATCAAGACGAAGAGGAAATATTTAATTATTGATGGTTGTATTCAATTTTGGAATTAAATCTACAAAAGAGGTGTTTTAGAGTAATGTATAGCAGTATCAATGACATCTTATTCCTTGCGGGGTATTCCCTCGTATTTCTCGGAATCATAATTATAGTTCTTGCAATGTTCATGTTCGTATTTAAATCAATTAAAGGTAAAACTGAAACAAAAGGGGGAGGTATAATATTTATTGGACCCATTCCCGTAATCTTCGGAACAGATGTACGAATAGCAAAATGGTTAATAATTGTTGCTCTAATAATTACATTAATGCTTTTTGCAATAGCCGTACTTCACTTATTATAGGGAGTTGTGAGAACAGTGGCTATATTGTGCGAACTCTGTGGAGAAAGGCCAGCCAAATACGTTTGCCAAGAATGTGGTAGAAGGGTTTGTCAATATTGTTTTAACACCTATTATGAGACCTGTAAAGACTGTTTAAAATCTATCGGTGAACATATAGAACTATTGAGCGTGGAGAAAAGCGTCAATATAAATTGGGTACTCAAATCCATGATAATAGGTTTCATTATCATATTTCTCGGTATGATAATAATTGCTATAGCTTCTCTCATGTCTTTGCCAGAGGCAAGTGGTACGTTCCTCATTTTCATAGGTCCATTTCCCATAATTTTCGGATACGGACCATATGCCCCCTATTTATTAATTTTTGGTATCTTAGTATTTTTCGTCCTTTTATTTCTCTTTTACTATTGGCATAGACGTTAAAGAATCTAGAGAATTCGAATCACCTTTAATAACCATCGGGTTCAAATGTTATTAGGCTTGTAGTTTAGTACTTTACTACATATGAAATTATTTTTATATGGCTGTTATGGGTAACTTATAAGGTGGTTGTGTGAATCCATTGGATGTGAAAATTGATGCTTGAATTATTTAGAGAAATTATTTCTATCAATAATGAGTTGATTCAACAATTACCCGAATCAGCAGAAATACGAGATAAAATTAAAGAATTTAGTGAAAGAGTGAATGAATTGGAGGATGTAGAGAGAAAATTTGCTTCCACTTCCAGATTCTATTTTAGGAGGAGGAAAGAACTCAAAGAACTTCTTGAAAAAGGAATCGAAGAAGTTAAAAAAACTGCAAATAAACTTTTAAGCATTGACGAAAGATTGCTTTTAACGCAGTCGAACATTGTGAGAGAGTTTGTTTCCAAACATCCCAATATCTGCGACAGAACACTGTTAATGACTGTTCAAAATTTACCTGAACATGAATCTCTCGGAGATCTCTCAGTAAAGATAAGCAGCATCAAAAATATATTTTCAACTCTCCAAAAAGCCGTTGTACAGATTAAAAATAATGCTCTGAAATGGATAAATGACCTTATCGCCGAAATATCCGAAATATCCACTGTTTTGAATCAAATATCAGAAAAGTTAAATGTTTCGGTCGGCATAAAGGGAACCACTTTCCTAAAGGAATTAGAAGAAGCTAAAAACTTTCTTGAAAAGTTTTGGAAGCTGGATGCGTCTCCTATTGGTGACTTGATAGATAAAATAAAGAGAAGTTACGAAGCACTAGTAAACGACTTAAATAGAGGTTTCTCAACTTTAATTAGCTTGTTTAAGAATTGGGTTCTTGAATTAAGGGAAATAACTCGAACAATGGAGGAAATTCTAATACCACCTTTCCCAACTATTAGCATCGATTTTGTTGAGGCTGCAGCTAAAAAGGTTTCAGTAGAGTTGCTTAGAACCTTTGCAAAAGACGTAGAAGCCGTAAAACTTTTCGAAAGTGAAGTAAAAAGAAGAATACTCAATAAAATAGGTGTTGTACTAGATAAAAATAAATCAAAAGCAGAAGTGTTTAAAAAATATGTAGAAATAGACAGTTCAAAAATAACTTTTACCCTCAAGAAATTACCAACTATGGATGAATCCCTAAACTCGCTAATGACATTTTTTAGAGAACTTAAGGAAGAAGAAAAATATCTTAACAACATAGAAAGAACGGCGATAAATGAACTAAAAAGCAATCTAAGAAGAAAATTAACGGATCTGCTTTCTAAGGCTGAATTTATCGTTGAGGAAGGAATAAAAATACCTAAGGACCTTACCCAGAGAATTAGTATCTTGTTGTCTCAAATCGACAATATCAAGGATGTTGATGGCGCACTAAGTTTCGACTCAGAATACACAAGACTATTAGAAGGGATAAAAGACTCCATTAAGAGAGAATTCTTAAGCGAAAGGGGAAGAACAGTTACAGCTGCCAGCGAATTTATCGGGACAATAGAAGCTCCAGTACTAAGGGGTCAAACAATTGAGGAACTTTTGCAAAGCTTCCAAGAGCTAAAAAAGTGGAAAAAACAAGTCCGAAGCATGCTAAAAGAGAAGGCAAACAAGTTAATTGAGGAACTGGAAAGAGGGAACAGCCTACTGGCAGATACACCTTGGGCAAATTCTGAGCTTCCCAAAATACTTACGGAGATAAGAAATGAGATCAGATCCGCTGATAAGATCGAGGAATTAGTGGAGTTGTTAAATAAAATAAATCATCTAAAAACTGACGAGGAAGAACGGCTAAGAACAAGTCTTGAAACCGTTAGAAAAGAATACATGGACGTTATAAAAACTGTGGAGGAAATAGTTGTTGAGGTACCATTATCAATACGAACACCGATCCACGTAGATGCGAGAAATAAAACGTACGCTGAACTTGTAAAAATTCTACCGGAAATAGGAGAAAAAGTAAAACAAAGAGACAAACTTGTAAAAGAAACACTTGAAAAATTTCTCTTGAAAATTAAGGATGAGCTAGAACGTGTGCCAATAACTTACCGCGAAAACTTCGCTCAAGTAATTCAAGAAGTTAATAGTAGCATTGATAGACTAAGAAAGATAGATAACATTTATGACGCAAAAGAACTATTCAATAAGGCAATAGGAGAAATAAATCGCCTACTACATGAGAAATTTTCAACTCTAAAGTCAAGTTTAATACTTAAAATCAGAATGGCTCTCATAAAAATGAGAAACCCACCAGATGTAAGTGATATGGTTGAAAAACTAAATCAAGTGAAAATAGAACAATGGGAAGTTCCCAGAGCGGTATACGAAATTGACAGGATTTTTCAAGAGGAAATTTTAGGAAAACTGCGGAACTTCGTTAAAAATGAAACGGACCAATATATTGACCTCCTGGTTAAATTAAAAAGATATGGTATTGATGTAGAGGAATTTGTAATAAGACTTGAAGAAGTAGCAGCAAAACTTTCATCACAAAAGGGTTTGGATATACAGGAGATAGGAGAGCTAGGAAAAATTGTTAACGAAATAATAACTAGTCAAGCATTAAGACAAATATTTGCTAAATGGCTCAACTCAACAGTTGGCGCGCTAGAAAGGACAATAAGTTACGTTTCTCAATGGGTTGAAGTAGAATCAGACTTTTATGAAATCTTACCCACGCTTAAAAAACAATCAGAGTTATTAGACTCCCTGGAAATGGAAACAATCATAAGAATGATAGGGCATACATATAAGTTATGGGAGATAGCCAGAAGCTACCTTGAAGAGATAGAAAAGCGACGTGATCTTATATTTGAAGAAGAGTTGAAAAAGATTCCCTATCATGATTCAATTATGAGAATTTGGGACAAAAATCGAGAAAAATTCGATAAAAATATTTTTCCACTCTCAAAGCTATACGAACTTAGAGAAAAAATAGCAAAAGAACGAAATCCGAAAATACTGGAACTAATACAGGAAAAGGAAAGACTTGAAAAAGAATGGTTAGAAAAAGAAAAACAAATTTCCATCTGGCATAAATCTGTAAGGGTTTTCCTAACTGGAATTAGCCCTATGGATGAAGAAGAAGTTAAAGAAAGAAAACTAAGAAGCATTATAGAAAAAATAAGGAAAATCTACAAAAGAAAAGATGTTCAAACTTACCTTATTCTTGCAGTTCAAACATTACTGGGTGAATAAATTTGGAAAAAGAAACTCAAATTTACACATCAAGTGTCTTTCTAATTGGTTTAGGTGAATGTGGAGGAAATCTAGTTGGAGAATACATAAATAAGGAAAAAGAGGAAGGAAAGCTTGAAAGAGTCACGGGATATCTGATCTTAAACACAAATCGATACGATCTAGTTAAAGTAAGAGAAAAGTACAAAGTGCCCCCAGAAAACATTCTAATGTTTGGAGACACCCCGATGGGTGTTGGTGGCCGTTTCATGGAAGCATATAATCTTGTCGAAACATGGTGGGATGCTATAGCAGAACAAATAAGAAATCTCGGCGGAGATGTGGCAAACACATTCATCATACTTACATCGACAGGAGGCGGTACTGGTTGCGGTGCAACTCCAGCTATAATACGTAAGATCAGAGAAACTTTCGGTAAAAGTGGTAGAGTTTATGTATATGTATTAGGTGTACTTCCATTCGAGGACCAAACAAGTGAAGCTCTCAACACTATTTGGCTTCTTCATAGGCTACTCCAAGAACCTGAAAAGAGCGAATCCGCAGACCTCGCAATACTTCTGTCTAATAGGACAATGCTTAGAAGAAGACTACAATATGAAAGAACAATGATAATGGATATTCTCAGCAATCGTCTCGGAATGGATATTACGGATATAACCCAATTAAGAACCCTTATTGCATCGTCCGAGCTACCATTTAGTTCAAAAGTATTAGAACAAACATTTGTAGATATTGTTAATCCATTAATTGTTCAAACTCTTATAAAATTGTTACAACTTTCCACATTTACACCTGGAAAAAATATCTTCCCTGTTACGGATATGGCCGATATAGCAAACAAGTTAGATACAATAACTATTCCAGCTATTTTTACAGAAATTCCATATCAAGCAATGATGGATGAACAGGGTAAAGTAGACATGGACGGTCTTGCAATGTTTCTCCAAGAAGTGGTTCACGTTGCCATCAAATATTATAGTCTTGTAGACATTCAGGAAGATCCTAATGCATCGAGTGTATTGTATCTTCTAAGTGGACCAAAGGGCATTATTGATGTACATCTGGATAGGCCAATAAAAGAAGCACTAAATAGCTATATTGCGGAGGGAGCCGCAGTTACTCCAACATTTATACAGTATGACTCGTGGGAAGTGCCAATGGACCTGTTAATACTCCTTGGTCTTCCAAAGCTGGAAGAGATTCGAGACCTTGTAGATGAAGCTGAAAAACTAATAAAGCTTCATAGTGGCAGTAAGATCAAGGAAAGATGGTTTTTGAAAAGTAAAGGAGTTTCAAAAGAAGTGCTGGTTGAAGCTCTAGCTGAGATCAAAGACCTATTTGACATCGGAGGAAACTCAGGTGAATAGTAGCGGGGAAGAAAACCCGATAGAAGATTTAAGGAGAGAGCTCAAGAAACTTAGAGAAGAAATGGAAATTATAGCGAAGCTTCAAAGACTTTCTCTACAGATATTAAGACAGATTATTGTAACCTATCAAACTAGTCTAAACGAAGATGTGGCCAAAGATTTAGAAATAATCCTGGAAAATAGAGAGGTTAATGAGGGATTGTTTAGGCCTATTTTTCATGAACTCCAAGGACTCTTAAATGAAATCTATGTTTTAAAAAATTCGAAGCAAAAGAAGGTATCGGTAGAGAAAGAATTTGACAAATGGAAAATAGTATCGTCAACAAAGAAACTAATTGAAAAATTTTCCCCATCACATGACGTTTCAATTCCTATTTTTTTCCTGGAAGTTATTAAAGCTATACATCAACATGAGATACCGGAAGAATTACGAGAAAAAATAGTTAAAAAGCTATCACTTGAAATTAGAAGTTTAATTCAAGAAATGTTCACAAGGGACCCATATATTGGGCTTCTCAAAAAGATTAGAGGTAAGCCGCTTGAACTTGACAAAAAAGAAATTAAAGCTATTAATGAAATAGTTAAGGAAAGAATTGATTCGCTCATTGATTCGTTGAAAAATGCTGATAAAAATTGGAAAGACTATATATTATCTGCCCAATTTTCTCTTGAAGCCTTTAATTGGGGGTCTGCGAAAACTGAAAAAAGGTTTTTACAGCTGTTCTATCAGAGGGCGAAAAAGCTTGTAGAGAGTGTTAACGCTGAGACAAAGTTTGAAAACAAAATACTGAATTCTGAAGCGGCAATACTTATTTGCGAACTGACAAATCAACTTCTAAAAATACCAAAACTTCGAATGAAAATAGAGGAGATGAAAAGCAAAATATGAAAATTTAATTAATGATCCAACAAATACTACTATGTGATTGTTTCGAGGGGAGATGATCCGTTAATGAAACTAACTGACTTTATAAAATTATGTCATTCATTAGGGCTTGAACTGTCTGAGGAAAGTTCAAGACTTATAAAAGAACTTGAAAAGGCAAGATATAAAACAAAAATTCCAATTACGCTATATTCTAAGCCAAAAACTATGAAAAGCGGAGGACAATGGCGACTTCTCCTTAAGGCTCAAGTAGCTAACGTAACATTTTCAGTCTTGCAACCTGAAATAATAATCGAAGTGGATGGATCTCCAGTTAAGGTTAGAAAGATAGCAATAGAAGACCTTAGAAGAGAAGTTAGAAAAGAGTTTGACAAATGGAAACAATTCATGAGTTCAACCTGACTTGCCGCTTCTATGATTGTTTCCCAACTTCTAATATTTTTTGGAAGAGCGGGCTTGGCTTTTTAATCGGATGACCTGATGGAATTGCTAATTCTTTAGCAGTTTTCCAAATCCCTTTTCTATGCACTAAGCCTTGAAGGTTTAGCATTTCCCAGATTTTCTCTGAGGTAAATGGCATAAATGGTTCCATCAATATGGCTAAACTACGTGTTAATTGACAGCATAGATTTAGCGTCGTCTCGGCGTCTTCTCTTTCACTTTTTATTTTATGCCAAGGAGCCTTATCATTAAGGTACTTATTTCCTTTTCTTGCTAATCTCATAACTTCGCTAAGAGCATCCCTAAATCTAAACTTCTCCAAATAATCAGCGACAATATCAGGTGTTTTCTGAATATCTGCTACAAGTTCCTTATCAATTTCATTAAGTTCATGTCTCTCAGGCACCTTTCCGTTAAATTGCTTATAAATGAACATGAGCGTTCTATGCACGAAATTGCCTAAAATATCAACCAACTCATTGTTGATTTTCGCTTGAAAATCGTCCCACGTAAAGCTGGAATCTTTGGTTTCAGGTCTTATGGATACCAAATAATACCTCCAGTAGTCAACTGGATATTTTTCTAAAGCCTCATCAACCCAAACACCCCAACGCCTACTCTTAGAAAACGGCTTTCCAAAAAAGAGTAGAAACTCTGTAGAGTTAACGTTCCAGGGCAAATTATATTTTTCCCCGCTTGCCATTAACAGAGCTGGTAAAATTAATACGTGAAACGGTATGTTATCCTTTGCTATAAAATACACGCTTCTTGTTCCCGAATCAAACCAGTACTTTTTCCACTCGTCGGGTTTCCCTAAGTTTTTTGCCCACTCTATTGTTGCAGATATATATCCTAAAACAGCTTCCATCCAAACGTAAATCGTCTTTTTCTCAGCGCCTGGAAACGGAGCAGGTATACCCCATTCATTATCTCTCGTAAGCGATCTCGGTCTTAACCCCTCTTTTAATAAATTTAAGCTAAAATTTCTAGCGTTTTCTGGTAACTGTTTATTGTTTTCCACATATTTTCTTAGATCGTCCTCAAATTTCGGCAGATCAAAAAACCAATGCGTCGTATTCTTGATCTCTGGAGTAGAGCCGCATACTGCGCATCGAGGAGACTTTAATTCTATAGGATCTAAAAGTCTCCCACAATTTTCGCATTGATCCCCTCTAGCGTTCTCGTAACCACAATAAGGGCAAATGCCTTCAACAAATCTATCGGGTAAAAATCTTTTGCACTTGGGGCAATAAAGCATCTCTATTTCCTTAGAAAATATATGGCCGTTTTCGTAGACTTTCTTATAAAACTTCTGGACAAATTCCTTATGTACTGGGCTTTCAGTTCGAGTGTAATTATCAAAGGTTATCCCCCACTTGTCAAATATTCTTTTTACTTTCTGATGCATTTCATCCGTAAGTTCACGTGGAGAAACCCCCCTCTTAATTGCTTCAACTTCGATTGGGGTACCATGTTCATCAGATCCGGAAACAAAAACTACTTCATCACCTCGAAGTCTAAGATATCTAGCAAAAACGTCAGCTGATAACACTGAACCAATCATGGTTCCTAAATGAGGCACATAATTTATATATGGCCAAGCCGAGCACACAAGCCATCTACGCATTATTTTCATCTCCAAATAAACGTAAAATTTTATGAATTTAGAAGAACATTCACTAGTTTAACTTTAATAATTTAGTCACTTCTTCAACTTCTCTGTCCGAAACTTTTCGAAACGCAGGCTCCGGTTTCTTGATTAAATGATTAGGTGGAATGTCGATTGTTTTTAAATAGTCCCAATATCGATCTCCTATATTTAAATAGTTTAAAATCTTTTTTGCTGATTCAGGTATGAATGGAAGCAGTAATATTGCTAAGGTTTTTACAAGTTGAACAGCCACATACAATGTAGTTCTAGCATCTTCTTCACTACTTTTAATGGTTTTCCATGGCTCTTTAAGATTTAAATATTTATTTCCTTCTCTAGCTAAGTTTATGATAGCTTCAAGAGCTAACTTTAACCTGTATGTTTCCATTAGCTCTTCAATTTTCTTGATTTCTTCCTTGATAAAGTTCACTAGTCTCTTTTCTTCTTGTCCGTACTCGGAAGGTTCTGGGACTTTACCTTGAAAATGACGGTAAATGAGGATTAAGACTCGATGTATGAAGTTTCCAATTGTTCCAACAAGATCGCTGTTAATTTTGTCTTTAAACTCTTTCCAACTCCAATCGGTGTCAGCTAAAGATAGGGGTGAAGCAAGTGTTAAGTAAAACCTTGCGTAATCGGCAGGAAAATACTTAAGGAAGTCTTCAACCGATATGTACCATTGTCTACTTTTTGAAAACTTCTTTTTCTCTAATGTGAGGAACCCTCGAGTCGGTATAGCTGAAGGGAGATTGAAACCTAGGTTTACACCTTTAAGCATTGCAGGCCAAAATAAATAATGATGATAAACTATGTCTTTCCCTATGTGATGGATAATTTTTGTTTCTGGGTCCTTCCACCACTTTTCCCAATCATCATTGTGTTCTTTACACCACTTTACCGTGGAAGCTATATATCCTATTGGAGCGTCAAATCAGACATAAATCTTTTTTCCTTCAGCGTCTTCATAGGGGAGCTCAAATCCCCAATAATCTTTCTCCCTCGTTATATCCCAGTCCTTCAGTCCATCCTTTATCCATCTAAGTACGTAATTTACAACTTGAGGCTGCAGTTCTTTGTTATTTTTTAACCAGTTTTCAAGAAAGCTCGAAAAAGCTGAAAGCTTGAATATAAAATGTAGACTTTTTCTAAGAGTGGGTGTGGATCCGCATATTGCACATTTTGGATTTAATATTTCCCCAACTTCAAATGTTGTGCCACATTTTTCACAGTAATCGCTATACTGGTCTTTTGCTCCACACTTTGGACAAACGCCCTTAACGTAGCGGTCTGGCAAATATCGACGACAGACGGGACAATAATATAACTCCACAGTCTTTTCGTAAACGTAACCGTTTTCCCTTAAAGATCTCGAAAACATTTGAGTTAATTCTTTGTTTTCAGGACTATGAGTTCGATAAAATATATCAAATTGTATGTTTAGAGACTTGAAAATCTCTTTGTCGATTTCATGATATTTTTTAACGAATTCTTCAACATTTTCTTTTGCCTCTTCAGCCGCAAGCTGAATAGGGGTGCCATGTTCATCAGTGGCACAAACGTAAAGAGTTTCAACACCTTTTAACCTGTAAAAACGAGCAAGAATATCAGCAGGTAAATAGGTACTCTTCATATGACCTAGGTGGGGAATTCCATTGGCATAAGGTAATGCTGCTGTTATTAACACCCTTTTGAACACTATCCCTCCAAAACATAAATTCACTAGTAAAATTCGAAAAACTCTTAAAAATTTAACCCTTCAATACGGAAGATGTAAGAACCATATCTAATAGAGATCTAAGAACGAAATCAGGTTTAACTTTGCTCTTTTTAATTTCTTCTAAGGTTGTAGCACCTGTAAGAACAATAAGAGACTTGCAGCCAACCCTTTTGGCAGCGATTACATCCGTTTCTATTCTATCACCAACAACTAATGCATCTTCAGGTCTGGTGCCTAGGATTCTTAGGGCAAAGTTCATAGTTTCAATGTTTGGCTTTCCAATAACTATTTCTGGCTTTATACGGGTTGCAGTTTCTAGAAAAGAGACAATGGCGCCTGCACCGGGTAATAGACCCTTTTCAGCTGGTATGTTCGGGTCTGCATTGGTTGCAATGAATTTTGCACCGTTAAGAATAGCATGCGCTCCTGCGGCCAGTTTTTCATACGTTAATTCTCTGTCGAGCCCAACGATGACAGCATCTATTTTGGAGTGCCAAGCATCTTTCTCATGCACTATGGTGAATCCAAAACCTTTCATTTCTTCTATGAGGCCATTTTCACCTATAATGTAAAGCTTAAGATGCTTTCCATACTTTCTCATGAGGTATTGTCCAGTTGCATAACCACTTGTCACAATTTCATCAATATCAGTCTCTATACCAAATAATTTTAACTTCTCAGCGTATTCCCTTCTCGTTTTAGTGGAATTATTGGTGAGAAAAACAATTTTTCTCCCTTTTTCTCTAAGAATTCTTACAACGTCATCTACTCCCTCTATTTTTGTTTCGCCTTTCCAGATTACACCATCGCAATCAAAAATGAAACCCTTAAACTTTTGGAATTCTTCTTTAAGTCTCACCTTATTTCACCATTGAAAGCCAAGTTTCCCAATTTATACCGTAAACTTTACAAATTGAAGTAAGTAGAGTTAACCGTAATTTAACCTAGTCGACGAAGTCTTCTTAACGTTTATGCTTTGCGAAATAACACCTAATATCTTAAGATATCGATTTCAAAGGTGAACCTTATATGACTGTTCTTATGGACTTAGATCCAGAGTACGCAAGAAGGAAATTAAAGAGAATAGTTGAAAGACTTAAAAAAATAAAAGGCAGACATTCTTCTCTAACAACTGTTTATATTCCTCCGGACAAAAGTCTAGTTGACGTAATAAACTTTCTAAGGCAAGAATACATGACTGCTAGCAATATTAAAGATAAAACAAATAGAAAAATGGTTCAAGATAACATATTAACCATGATAAACGATATTCAAAGACTTAAGGAAATACCAGAAAATGGAATCGCCCTTTTCTACGGATATTATGAAACTTCGCCTGGAAAATTTGAGCAAGTTAAAGAAATGATAGTCCCTCCACTACCCATTAAGAACTTTATTTATATCTGCGGGAAGGAGTTCGATCTTAAACCACTTGAAGAAATGATAATCCCCAAAAATGTAATTGTTGTTGTTTTATTAGAAGCAGGTAACTACGCTATAGGAGTTATTAGAGGTAAAGATATAGAAGTGCTAAAAGAGGGAGAATATTACGTTATTGGTAAAACAAGACGTGGAGGACAAAGTGCAAGGCGATATGAGCGAATAAGAGAGGAGCAAATCCATAATTTTTACAAACATTTAGCTAAGGAAGTAAATGAACTCATTTTACCGCAACTGGAAAATGTCGACGCAATAGTATTTGGTGGAAATACTATCAGAGTGCAGGAGTTTCTAGAGGAAAATCTCCTAGACTACCGGCTAAGAGATAAAATTGTTACAAAAATAATAAGTGTACCCATAATTGATGGCGACGGGATATTCCTAGCTGCAAAAGAGGTAGCGGAAATAGTGAAAGAATCCGAAATACATAGGGAGAAAAGACTTTGGGAAGAGTTTAAAACCAGACTTATGAAAGGAGACTCTCTTCTAACCTACGGTAAAAACGAAGTCATGGAATACCTTAAACAAGGTAGAGTAGAAATTATCCTTATTTCCGAAAGCCTAGAAGAACTCTTAGACAAAGTTATAGACATGGCCGAAAAATACGGAACAAAAGTTGAAATCTTTGGGAAAGATACAGAATCTGGAAAAGAACTCTTAAGCTTCGGTGGTATAGCTGCTATGTTAAGATGGTAAACTCTAAGCGACCAGCGGTTTTTTGAAAACAATCATTAAGGCATTATCACCTAACCAAATTTTCAACTCATATCTACCGGGCGATGTGGGCGGAGTAACATTTACCTGAAAAGAAAAGCTTTTCTTATAGGTTTTCCACATTCCATTAACATTATATTTAATGTAAAGCGTATCCCCTTCGCTCCATATTTCAAAATCCTTAGGAACAGTTACATTCGAAGAATAAGTCTCCAATGTAGTCAATGCGTAGTCAATCCCTCTCTCAATCTCATGAATCAAATTTTCAGCGTCATTCGAATGTGAAACTAAGTTGATAATGTTTAAGGTTACATTTAATAACGGTACGCATAAAACTACAACGAAAGATAAACTAATGGCCATTATTAATACTTTTTCAACCGAAACATTCAAAGATTTCACCTCTATCATCATAAAGTTTTAAGCAAAATACTTAAAACCCGCATTTACTAACAACCACCTTAATATCTTAAAATAAAGACCTACGAGGAAAATGTACCTTAAGCCGAAAATTGTATGGTAGTGACTGTAAAATGAAAATAGGGATGTTAGGAAAACCGAAAAAAGCGATAATTAGTGCAGTTTCAGCCGAGGGAGAAACCCCGTTAAATGCCTTTGATAACTGCCTATTAAAGTTAGGAATAGGCGACGTTTCCATAGTCAAGCTTACAAGCATTTTACCAGAGGACATAGAGTTCATCGATGAAACACCACAACTATACCCGGGTTCAAACGTACCAGCCATATACACGTACGTAACATCCGAAAAGAAAGGGCAGAAAATAGCAGCAGCCATAGCGGTAGCAAAAACAAAAAATGGACCAGTTCTCGTTGCAGAATACTCCAATATAGACGTATCGTCCAATGATGCTGAAAAAGAAGCAATAAAAAGAGTCATAGGAATGGCAAAAAGTAGAAAAAGAGAAATAAAAGGCGAAATAATGGTAAAATCAGCTGAACATACTGTTAAAAAATGTGGATGCGCATTAGCAATCGTGGTAGAAGTTGAGTGACAAAACCTAATTTTAAATTTCTTTTACACCTTAATTAATTTGAGGAGCAAAGGAATGGAAATTCTAAAAAACATCGAAATTACCGACGGATATCCCGCACTGTATCTTAAAAAATTAGAAACCCTTGTCATAGCTGACCTGCATTTAGGATTTGAATGGGCAATGGCACAAGAAGGAATATTTATACCAACAACACAATACCAAGAAATATTCAAAGACCTAAAACATTTACTGGCTGAAAAACAGCCAAAACTACTAATCATCAACGGAGACCTAAAACACGAATTTAGTAAGGCAACAAGTCAAGAATGGAGAGAAGTAATAGAACTCCTAACATACCTAGATAAAAATGTGGAAAAAACAATCGTAATAAGGGGCAACCACGACAACTTCATAAGAGGATTCTTCAAACGCTACAACAACATTGAATTCACAGAACCTTACTTACAAATAGAAAACTACCTTTTAACGCACGGCCATAAAGAAATAGAAAAAGAAATCCTAGAAAACAAAAAACACGACATACTAATTGTCGCCCACGAACACCCAGCAATACTCCTAATTGACGATCTGGGGGCAAAAATAAAAGCTAGAGCATTCCTACACGGAAAAACAAAACAAGGAAAAGAAATAATAGTATTACCGGCATTTTCACCACTAGCAACAGGAATAGAAATAAACCTAACATCACAAGAAGAATTACTATCACCAATTCTCAAAGAACACGTAGATATCATGCAACTAGAAGTATACGCCATAGATAAAAAAACGGGTACACTAAAGTTCCCAAAACTAGCACTCTGGCATAGTTTAACACATCTCTAAGCTACTAGACCTCAAACGCACTATAGCTCCTCATAAAACGCTAAACTAGGATGGGGAACGGTAAATGACTATCAAATATGCTCAAAGACCTTGGAGCGACGAAGAAATACTAAAAACGCTAAAACCCTACGTAGCAAAATGGTTCAAACAAACATTCGAAACATTCACCCCACCACAAAAATACGCGATCCCACTAATCCAGAAAGGAGAAAACACGCTAGTATTCAGCCCAACTGGGTCTGGCAAAACTCTCTCGGCTTTTTTATTTGCAATAAACTGGCTTTTCAGCCTAGGTGAAGAGAAAAGATTAAAGGACTCTGTATATGTTGTTTACGTCTCGCCTCTTCGCGCATTGGCAAATGATATTCGTAAAAATCTTCTTGTCCCTCTGGAGGGGATTCGTGAAGTTGCAAATCAAATGGGTTTAGAATTACCTGAAATAAGAGCATTTGTAAGAACCGGAGATACCCCCGCAAGCGAAAAAGCAAAGATGCTTAAAAAACCACCTCACATACTAATAACAACCCCGGAAACACTCTCGATAGTGCTATGCGCTCCTAGATTTCGTGAAAAACTAAAAACAGTCAGATACGTTATTGTAGATGAGGTACATGAACTATGTGACAACAAACGAGGAGTACACCTCTCACTAAGCTTAGAAAGACTTCAAGAAATAGCTGAACAAGAATTCGTACGCATAGGGTTAAGCGCAACCCAAGCACCTCTGGAAGAAATAGCAAAATGGCTAGTAGGATATAGGGATGATGGAAAACTAAGAGATATAACCATAGTAAACATATACGAAACAAAGAAGCTAGATATGCGAGTAATATGCCCAGTAAGAGACCTAATACACACAGACTACACATACGTAAACACAAGAATGTACGAAATACTAAGAGACCTCGTAGAAAAACATAGAACAACCCTAATATTCACAAACACAAGAAGCGGAGCAGAAAGCGTAACATTCCA
>Ga0180301_10000644_pt1 | contig 27011 bp, 36 predicted proteins | sample GuaBasSediGuay16_FD_121797 | JGI IMG/M metagenome (GOLD analysis project Ga0180301, IMG submission 121797) | Subseafloor sediment microbial communities from Guaymas Basin, Gulf of California, Mexico - Guay16, Core 4569-2, 12-15 cm | ecosystem: Environmental > Aquatic > Marine > Hydrothermal... | reverse complement strand
TTCTTAAGCTTGAAGAGCAGCTCTACAAACACCTCATCGAAGCTACTAAGCTCTACCTAACGGTAAAATCTGTGTTAAAGAAGATTATGAGGAGAGAAGAAGCTGATCCATTAAAGATCTTAGAAAGCTGGAGAAAACTCGCTGAGGAAACGTTAGCTATGCTCTCCTCAAATAGCTTTAAGGCACATATAGTCACGATACCAGAATGGCTTAGCATTGTTCAAACAGAGCGCCTAGTAAAAGAGCTTACAGCTTTTAAAGTTAACATTGGAAAGCTTATAGTCAACCAAGTAGCCTTAGACGACCAAGCAAGAAAAGCCATGCATCAAAAATACCTATCCATGCTTAAAGAAAAGCTCGGCTTTCTCGAGATCATTGCAATACCTGTTCAGCGCTATGAGCTAAGAGGCCTAAATAACCTACTTAAGTTTTCAATGTGTTTAGCTGATGTAATACCATTCTAGCTAACTTAAAATCAAAAAGCTTTTAAAACCGACGTGTTTTCACACAATGGGCACTTTAAAGGATGTTGGTTAGCTTGTCTATTAAGAGGATGTGGGAAATAGAGGTTGGAATACCTAGAATTGAGAAAATCCTGGTAATATCCACTGATGAAGGCATTAGGGTTGCGATCTTAAACGATGCTAAAGAAGAAATGGACGTAAAACACTTCATAAAGCTAGTTTACGGGATTAGAGGAAGGTTAGATCGCGTAGTTGAAGACCTAACCCAAGCTATGAGAGAAGCTGGAGCGATAATGCTGGAGTAAAGAGCTACAAAGCGAGGTTAAGCTTATGCGCGAAGATCAGCTAAGCTTTTCAAAAACCTCCATTTTTTCAACAACTTCTCTAGGTAAGTACACGTGGTCAAACAATTTGCCGCTGCTCTCAAAAAGCTTCATAGCTTTAATAAGCTCAAAGTATTTTCCTCTAGCGATGCCATTGGCGTATAGAGCAGCTCCTTCAGCAGCTTCTTTAGCTACCTTAGCTCTCCCCTTAAGCTTTACAACTCCTACGCTTAGCCCTAGCTCTTTGAAAAACCTTTGAAGCCTATCTTCGACATCCTTTAGGAAATCGGAAATCCTCGTAAACCTGCCGCTGAGCACGATTTCCCTAGGCTTAACCGAAGGCAACAATGAAGCAACGTCTTTTACAATAGATTCAAGCATAAGCTCATAACCACGCTTAACCTTCTCATCCACTTTAGCGAGCTCAACGAATTCCTCAGGTGTTGTCTTAAAGGGGTCTAAACCAGCTACGTGAGCTACGCCACCAGAGAACAATAGCATCTTAGAGAAGCCTTTGAGAGAGTTTGCTAGTGCATATGCGAGCTCAGAATCCATAAAGCCCATGCCCATATACGATGGGAAACCAGCAGTTCCAGCCATAGCGTCTACGATAGCTCCCCTATCAACAGCTACAGCTGATGTGTAGGCAAAGCCCACTTCAACTAAGATTAGTGAAGTCTCATCATATCTTATTCCAAGCCTTTCAGCTTGGTCCTTAACAGCTAGAATAACGCTGTAAACCTTGTCAGCAGTGCCCATGTCGATTTTATTGGCTTTTCTCCAAGCTGGCACCGTAGTTAAGTGTATGACGCCTGGCGTAAACCATACGTTGAGCTCCTTAGCCTCTCTCAAAATTTTCATAAGCCCTCTAAGACCCACGATTCTAAGCCTTCTCTCAACATCCTCTTTCGTCACAAAAGTTGCTAAAGCTATGTCAGCGTCGCTAGCTTCACAAGCTCTTTTAAGGGGCATGCCGTAACCACATGGTCCTACAACAGCATCTATCCTGCCAAACCTTCTTTGAACCTCCAAAAGCCTATCCACGACGATTTTAGGCTTCGCCGTTATCTCCTCCCTCGGTATAGCTTCATCTATTAATACCTCTCCGCTCTCGTCGTCAAAGCCGTATAAGTCCATGCTCATAGTGCCGGGGTCTATGCCTATAGCCTTAACCATCTCCTAATCCTCCAAAACCTCAGCTCCATCGTTATCAGCTTTAACATAGAATACTTCCCCGCCGCCATTAGCATTTAAGAAAGCTCTTAACTCCTCAACAAGCTCTTTCGCGCGAGCTTCTCCTTCAACGATGCTGTAAAACGTAGGTCCCCAAGAGCTCTGACAAGCACATTTAGACCTTCTCAACATAATCTTCACGCCTTCCTCAACAATCGGATGGCAGTAGACACCTCCTTGATATCTGCTCCAAAACTCTCCAAGCTTTAAATTAAATAGCGTAAGCCCTTCTCCAAAGCTGTCTAAGTCGCGTTCAATAATCGATGGGATGACCTTAACCAAGACGATCCTAGACAGGGCGTCTGACAAGCTACTAGGCATTTGCTCAAGGCTTTCGAGAACCACGTCTTCGCGCTCCCTGATCTCCCTCACCTTAGATAGAGGTTTTTCAGGTAAGGCTACTACAAAAAGCCAGTTTTCAGGCACATCAACGCGGAAGATGAGTGGCGGCAACATCTTCTCCTTTAAATTAACCTTAAATCCTCCTTCGACAATAAACCCTCCAAACTTAAACGCGTAAACACCTAAAGCTGTTATCAACCCCCTCCTAACCGTTAAAGCGACATCCTCTACCCTCAGCCCTAAATCATAGAGCTTTGAAATGGCAACACCGATCGATAAAGCTAACGTAGTGTTATAGCCGAGACCTGCGAAAGCAGGTATTTTCTTCCTAACGTCTACCTTAACGCCCTTGACGCCAAGCCTCTTAACTAAGGCTTCAGCATAATGCTTAGCCCACATGTCATTAGATGCTATAAAGTCACTTTTCTCAACAGAGATCTCGAGCTGGTAGTCTATGGCAAAGCCCACAGTCCCGTAAAGCCTACCTAAATCGCCTGTTAAGTCAAAATTGCCAGCGTGTAAGTGAGCTGGCGCCCTTACTACAACTCTATCCATGTGCTCTAATGCTGGTAATATCCTTTAAAATCCTTAACGCCGCTTCTCAACAAACCCATATCTCCTCAACAGTTTTACCAAAGCTAGGCCTAGCACGTTTATGCTTATGAAAGAGCCTATGAAAAGGCTCATCCACCAAATCCAAAGAGGCATTTCAGTTATTAAAGCTAAATACGTACCGACAATAAACGTGACAATCAACGTCGCTACAAAACAAGCTAGGAAATCTAAGTACTTAGCATTTAAGCTTAGCTTGCTAATCCTAAAAGCGGCATAGCTAGCTAACAAGTTAGCTAAAGGGCCTAATGTAACTTCAACAATTGCTAACGGCATTGGAGTAAAGGCGTTCGCGACGACACATCCTATAGTAACTCCGAGAATAGCGGGCCAACCAAAGATAATTGACAGCGGTATAAGAGCGTCGGCGACTCTCACTTGTACTAAAGCGAAGCTAAACTGTATAAGCCCAATGACCAGAGTTGCGTAAGCACCAGCTATAAGAGCTGTTAAAGCGATATCTCTACTCCTAAGCATATTGCAAAAACCCTCCTTTCACAGCAAACTTCTAGGATTTCAACTTTGCGAAGGGAAGTGTATTTGAGTAGAACAGACATACACTTTTGAAGCAATTTGACAAATTTTTAGAAAAATCTTAAAATTTTTAAGCAACATCAGACAAAGACCTTATGTCGCTTGAGGTGCCTTACTTGAAGAAGCTTCTACCAGGGCTTTTAAGCACGGTCGCTGTTGTAAACGTCCTCGATGGCTATACAAGCTACCTCCTAGCTACCCTCGGTAAGGGCTTTGAAGCTAACATATTGTTTTCAGATTTCGTAATGGCACATTCACTTGAGTACTTCGTTGTTAAAGTACTAGCTTCGCTGTTGATAATAATAGCCGCCATGTTCATAGCGTTTAGAGTTAACTTCAAGAAGTGGCAAGTACAGGTTATTGTGCTTGAAGCTGTCGTAGCTATCATAACGTTAGCGTATTGCGTAGTCAACAACGTGTTGATATTGTTAGCTTAAAATTAAACAGGTATATTTTCCCTTTTTATTGAGACAGCCGCCTCGATAGCTAAGCCAGCTGCCACATCTTCTCCAAGCTTAGCTACTCTGTTGAAGAGGTCCTTTAAAGCTATGAGCTGAGCTAAGTCAACGTAATATAAGAAGGTCCAAGGCTCCAAATCCCCCTTCTCAAGCCTCCAATACCTCTTCTTATCGGCTTTAATCCTCTTCATCCTCTCCTCCACAAAACTCCTAGAGCTAAACTCCTTCCACATGTTAAGCGCATGGTCGACGCTCCAGCTATAGAGATCCAACACCGTGTAATCTGCTATCCTCAAGTGTAATCTCCATCCAGGGTTGTCGAGCTTAACTTTGGATTTAACGTCTTCGATGGTGAGCGGCTTCAACATCTTCTCAGCTTCCCTACCCAAAGCTATTATTGGAGAAACATATGAAGAAGCTAATACGACAGCCTCAGCAGCCTCCATATCAACGTTTAGGGAATCTACGATAACGTTTACTAGCTCTTGAATGGGCTTAATTGGGTAGACCACTTGGACAAACGGCTTCCCGCCGAGCCTTTTCTCAAAGTATCCACTTGCCCTAGACAATATCGTCGGCGTAACCCCTAAATTCCTATATTTAAACCTGTTTACAAGCCAGTTAACAAGGTCTTCAACATCCTCACCAGGCGATATTAATACAACACCTCTCAAGTTCTTAACCAAAGCAGCATATCTTGAGAACATCGCCTACACCTTTAAATTTCCTATAAGCTTCATACCACTTATTAAGCGCTCAGAGGTCTCTACGTTGTCGGGAAACGTTAAGAAGGTGTTAATAGAAGTACTAGGCTACCCAGAAGATTACGCTTGCTTAACAGCTTACATGTGGATTAACGAGATTAAAGAGCTGTTAGAAAGCGACTTCAACGTAGAAGTAGAGACGCGTTTTAAAGACATAAGGGAGTTTAAAGAGCTTTCTGAAGCTCCGGCGATACTGGTTAATGGGCACGCCGTTATGAAAGGCTTGCCAAGTGAAGCTGGCTACTATTATGAAGTTATATACGGTTTTCTAAAGAAATCGCTTTCAACAAGCTAGATAAATAAAGAGAGGTGTGCTCTCAGCAGTCGCCAATTTAAGTCAGGTTATAAGGCTTTGAAGGAAACCGGCTTTTCTGTGACCCTATGCTAGAGGTCGTGCCGCTAGATTACAACCAGATATCTAGTGTTAAAGACTGGAGGTCTATTGCTAATTACGAGGTTGCCATTGAAAATAGGGAAGGAGTGAAGCTTATTGGTCCTAGAGCTTTCAAATCATCAGGCTCGTCGACAGCGAGGTTTTACGATATTGCGTCAGCGAGGCCGATTTTGTCTTCGAAGCTTGGGAAAGTCGATGGCTTAATAGTCAAAGCATATAGAGCAGTAATTCACAGCATCATACACTCACCTATAGGGCTTTCAGCATCACTGAGCTTATTATACCATTCAGGAATGGAACTGGGCAAGAGCTTGTACAAGGAGTATTCACCTTCAACGCTTGAAGACCTTTGTAAGCTTTTAGAAGACCTAGGCTGGGGTATTGTAGATCCAATGCCAAACGGCAACATAAGAGTATACGAGTGCATAGACTGTAGCGGGCTACCATATTTAGGCTATCCAATATGCACCTTTGAAGCTGGCTTGTTAAGTAGCATGCTATCGTCTATGGCGAACTCCACCATTAGGGCAGAGGAGTTACGGTGTTGGGCGACAGGTTATAGCTTTTGCGATTTCCGCATTGAATCTAAAAAGCCTAAAATATAGAGGCGTGTTGACAGAAAAATCGAGTTACAAAATGAGTAAAAGCATAGGACCTGATGTCAAGAATTTAATGAAAATCTTGCTCCAAAACATGTCCAGCTACTTTTCGCATGACTATCTAAATAGCGAGGGACGCAAGCTTTTCGAGGAAATGGCTAGAATGCTAATCTACGAACATCCAGAGTATAAGCCAATAATTCAGAAAACTAGGCGCAACCCTACACTATCTAACGTGTTAAAGATAGCTCACATAGTTTTAGGAGAAGAAGCTGAAAAACTGTTAAGTTGGTAAAAAATAGGGATATTAGGGGTAGAGGCGTTAAGCCTTAGGCATAGCTTCTAATGCTTTCTTCCACGCTTCTAGGGCGGTTTTGAACATCTCGAACATCATGGCGTAGTAGTATGGGTAGAACATCCAATACATCATTGTAGTCATTAGGTACCCTATGTCATATGGCATTGGTGGATATGGCGGATAGCCATACCACCAATACACTCGTTGTCACCTACCTTTTACCAGTAAAACGGCGGGTATACGAATGGGTAATATGGCATGTAGCCGTAGTAGGGCATGAACGGAAAGAATGGCGGTCTATAGTAGTATGCCCATGGATAGCCAAAGAGCCACCAACAAGCTCCTCTGCCAAAGAGCCATCCTGGTCTCTGCCACGGTGGCAAGTAGCTGAATGGTCCTCTGCCAGGCCAAGGTCCAAACCAGCCTCTACCCCAGCCTCCTCCCCAACCATATCCAGGGTACCAAGCCACGGAGGCATCACCTCCATATTTTTGAGCTACTGCACAAAATTTAAACCTTACTTTCATGTGTTTAAGATAGAAAACCTTTAAGCCTTAGGCCTCGTAGGTATAAGGCTTCAACCCGGTGTTAAGCTTTGAACTTAAGGAGAGCATTAACCATATTTGTAGCAAGGATATTTTCAAAGAAGCTTGGGCTATCTCATGGTGGAGATGCTGATGGCATAATATCGGCTGCTTTGTTTTTGAGAGCTAACCCCGATGCGTACATTGTTTTTGCTGAGCCTTGGGAAGTTAATAAGGGAATTATTAAGCTTATTAAATGGGATTTCGTCGCCGATTTGCCTTCACCTAAGAAAGCTAAGGTTAGAGTTGACCACCACCAAACTAATGAGCCTGGAGCAGATCTCGAATATCATGATCCACAAGCTCCTTCAGCAGCCTCCTTAGCTATTAAAGCTTTAAAATTAGAAAGTGATAGCGAAGCTGTTAAACTCGTTGAGCTAGCAAATCAATGCGACACAGCTAACATATCGTCAAGTGAGGCGTGGGATTTAAACGACGCTGTCAAAGGAGCTAGCTATGGTGATAAGGTTAAGCTAGCTAAGCTCTTAGCTGTCAAAGGCGTTAAAACGCTTCAAGAGCCTTTTCTAAAGCCGTTAATTGAAAAGAATAGGCGTAGGAGAATAGCCACTTACGCTCTTGTAGAGAAATTGCCTATATCTGAGGTTATGGTAATGGATGTAGATAATGGAGAGCGCTTTTCAATAAGAGGGCTTATGATTGAGCTTGAGAAGAGAGGAGCAAAGCTAACATGTGCTTTAACTCCTAGAGTTAGAGGGTACAAACTGCACGTGGGAGCTCGAGTCGATAGCGAGTTTGATTCAGCTGAGTTGGCTTCAAAGCTTGGCGGTGGAGGCCATAAGTGGGCTGCTGGGGCAATAGTTGATAGCAAGGAGCGAGCGTACAAAGCGATTAAGGAGTACTTATGCGTCGATAAGTTAAGGGTGTTTAAAGTTAATGCGAGCGGAGAAGTTGAGGAGATGGTTGTTTAAGCACTTTACCTAACTTTAGCTCCAGCTGGAGCATCCCCATCAATAGTAAGCCATATAGGCTTTCCGTTCACGTCAGCAGCTAGCAACATTCCTCGTGACTCAATGCCAGCGATTTTCTTAGGCTGTAGGTTAGCTAAGATAATGAACTTCTTGCCTATAAAATACTCAGGAGGATAATATTCAGCTCCCCCGACAACAAGCTCTCTGGTCTCTCCACCTAAATCTACTTTAACCTTCAAGATCTTTTTCATACCAGGAATTCTCTCAGCGGACAATACTGTGCAAACCCTTAAGTCAAGCTTATTGAAATCCTCCATGCTAACCTCCATGCGAAAAACACCTTTCAGAGCATAACTTTGCTCTAACGCATATTTAAAGCCTTAAAAGCCGTTAAGAGGCTGGCTTGGGGAGAAGACCTTCATCACGTGTCAGCAAGGCCAGGACTTCTTCCCATCGCCAGCCTATGTTAGAGATAAGCGGCTGAGCTATTAAGCTTAAAGCTATCAAGTAATGACCTTAACTGAAAAACGATAAAAGAGCGATAAGCGAATGGTTCTTTTTGTGAATCAGCCTTTTACTAAAATTGCTGGTGTTGAAGTCCCAAAAGTCATGGTTGGTAGTAGTCCCTTTACAGGAGCTGGGCAGTTTGGCTGGCGAGCAATGATATACGCTGAGAAGTTTTTAGGAAACCCTGAGAACATGGTCAAGATATACGTTAGGGCTTTGAAGCTTGGCATAACAGGCTTTAACGTGTTAAGCGTTGAGAAAGTCGTAGATGCATTGCTTGAAGCTCAAAGGAGAACGAAGGTTAAGCCCTTCGTTTTCGCTACGTGCGGAATGTGGGGTTTCGCTCGTTTTTGGAAGGAGTATGAAGTTGTCAGGAAAGCTGCTCCCACTTTGGTAGCGTTGCACGCTAGCATGGTTGATAGAGAGGCTTCCTCAAGAACTTCAATAAGCAAGCTTTCGTCAATCGTATCTCAGCTTAAAGCTCTAGGTCACGTAGTTGGAGTGGCTACGCATATTCCTGGGAATACGATAGCAGCTTTAGAACAAGCAAGCTTAGACGTAGACTTCTACTTCGCCCCAATAAATAAGCTAGGCGAGTTCATGGAGCCAGATCCTAGGATGACATTTGAGGTCCTGAAGAAAGCTACTAAGCCGATAATAGCTAAAAAATGTCTAGCTGCTGGTAAGCTGAAGCTTAAGGAAGCTCTCGACTTCGTCTTAAAGGAGTTTAAGGCATCAGCAGCTGTCGTAGGAGTTGCTTCAGAAGAGGAGGTTGAAGAGTTAGCTGAATACGCATTTTCACTTAACCTTTAGTTAGTCTCACGTAGTTTAAATGCTGGAGATAACAACGCATTTCTACTGCTCTAAAGCTTTCTCCTATAGGGACAATCTCTTGAGCTACGACTTAGTGTTAAAACATTATTCAAACCCCCTTGTGAGAGAGGAAATCGCTGCTTATTGTAGTGGCAGATGGGTTGCCTTAGAAGGCGGTGGTCCAGCTAGCAGAGTTTTCTTAAGGTATGCTCATAATGGTAAGCCACTTAAGGTAAGTAAGCCGGAGGACCTTGAGGGGTTATTAGCTACATATAAAGGCGTAAGGCCGAGAACCGTCTACGGCTCTATAAATGTTTATCGAAGGCTTGAAGAAGAAAGGGATTTGGATGACCCACATAACATAGCTTTATGCTCGCCAATATGGGATATTGACGGTGAACTTAGCTCTTGGAAACAAGTTTTAGAAGCCGCTGGGGTTATTGCCGAGTTTTTAGAGCAAAAAGGGGTTAGGAAATCCGTTTTCATAAAGTGGTCTGGTGAAGGCTGCCACGTGCACATTCACGAAAGGGCTTTTTCAAGCGATCTGCTGTCTAAGCATAACCCACTTGACGTAGCTTTCTCCATAGTCGAGTATACGCTACGTGCCTTAAAGGATAAGCTAATGCCAATAGTGATGAGGAGTAATGGCAAGGTTAAGGTGGAAAACGAGATAGACATTAAGCGAGTTTTCACAGCCCCGCTATCCTTGCACAGGAGGCACGACCTGTGTTGTGTATGCTTTAAGCTCAACGCCTTAGATCAGTTTGACGTAAGCTGGGCTAACTTAGAGTCTTTTAAACACGACGTCAGCTGGAAGGGGTACGTTGAAGGGGAGGCGGATAACCTAGCTATTGAAGCTTTAGCTGCTGTTGGAGGCTATAGAGGCTGGGCTGAAGGAGTTAAGGAAGCTAAGGCAACCTCGATAGCCTTAGAGGAAAAGCCTCAAGCTGCTAAGATAGGTAGATTTCAGGTAATGGCGTTACTGCAAGCAGCTAGATACTACTTATTGACTGGTGACTTAGACAAGGCAAAGTCCTTTGGCTTAAATAGAGCAATCTTCTATGCTTGGGCAAAACACCATGCGAGAGACGTTAAAGCACATCTAGCAGCGGCTAAGGCAAGGGAAGCTGAAAAAGAGGAGAAAGAGGCTAGAGGGGCTAAGCTAACACAAGTATGTGGCGAGGAAGTTTTCGTAACAGATTCTGGATGGTTTACAATGGGAGGAGTAGTTCAAACGCCTAAAGACTACGATCGCCAAATAGCTTTAAACATATCCTCTGTCATACCATATGAAGAAGCTTGGAAAGCTGCTATTGAGTACTTGAAGAGCTTCCCACAATCCTACCTACAAGACCAACAGAAGTTCTTCAACGAAGTGTATAAGCCAGTTAGAGATAGTTTCATCGATGTCGTAGTTAAAAAGAAACGAGGAGCACATAAAACCTTAGATGAGATTTTCAAACAGTTTAAGTGAGGTCTAAGCTAGTGAGCTTAGTTAAGGTAATAGCTACAATAGGTCCTGCCTCATCGTCGAGTGAGATTATCCTAGCTATGGCTAAAGAGGGGGTAGATGGCTTTCGAATAAACTTTAGTCATGGAACTAAGGAAGAATGGAGGGAGTATGTGAAGATAATACGGGAGTCGGAGGACTACGTAGGTAGACCACTCGCTTTAGAGGGGGATCTTCAAGGCCCCTCAATTAGAGTAGGCTCCCTACTCCAACCCATACCTGTATCCCCAGGAGATATCGTGATCGCAACGCTATCTGATCAAGTAGGCTTGGAGGAAAAAGTCTTCCCAATACCATGTCGTGAGCTTTTCAGAGAGATTGTGCGTGGCGACGTGATAGCAATGGATGACGGCATGTTAAAGCTAGAAGCAATTGAGGTCTCTGAAGATCACATAGCTTTTAAAGCCTTGACTCCGGGCACGATTACGTCGAACAAAGCTATCGTCGTCTTAGGTAAGGAGATTGAGTTGCCGCTGCTTCATGAAGCAGACATGGAGAGGCTTAGGTTTGCTCTATCAAATGACTTTAACTACATAGGCTTAAGCTATGTGCGCAGAGCAAGCGACATCGAAGCAATTAAAATACTCATCCGCGGCTTCGGTGGATACGCTAAGGTGATGTCGAAGATAGAGACTAGATCTGCAATAGCTAACCTCTCTGAAATTGTCAATTGCTCAGATGCTATTCTCGTAGCTAGAGGGGACCTAGGAGTTCACTTTCCACTTGAGAGAATACCGCAGCTTCAGCAAATGATTGTTGAGACATGTATTAGAAGCGGAAAACCAGTTGCCTTGGCAACTCAACTGTTAACTTCAATGATCAATAGCCCCTCGCCTACGCGTAGCGAGATGGTCGACGTGGTCCAAGCCATACTCGAAGGCATCGACATGCTGATTTTAACAGGCGAAACCGCAGTAGGCAAATATCCGGTTGAAGCTGTTAAGTGGCTTAAGCGTATTATAAAGACATATGAAGGTCAAGTTAAGCCTCGTAGATCACCTCCACCAGGAGATAAGAAGCATGAGAAGTTCGCATACGGCGTTGTTGAGCTAGCTGAAAACATAGGTTCTAAAATAGCTGTCTTCACGAAGTCTGGGCTAACTGCCTTGAGAATAGCTCGCTTCAGACCAAAAGTTAAGGTGTACGCTGCTTCGCCAAATAAAAGAGCTTTGAGAGAGCTTTCAGTAATATGGGGTATTGAGCCATTATACGTAGAGGCAAAAGACTATTCGGATGGGCTTGATAAAACACTTAACGCGCTTGTAGATCAAGGTAAGCTTGTGGAAGGTGACGTGGCGTTGCTAACATATGGACTTAGGGATGAACCTGTACACATAGTGAAAATCGTCCAAGTTACTTCTAAGAGGTAAGGCAATTTTTGAAGAAAAACACGCTATTAACAATCTTAATCTTAGCGTTATTAGCTGCTCAATTCTTCACAACGACACACGCGATGACACAGCTAGCTCAGCTTAGCGTAAGGCTCGAAGTTGCCGTTAATGAGATAAGTGATTTAAAGGGAGCTCTGCAAAGACACGCTAATGAAGTTAAAGCTCTTAACCAGACAATAAGCTCTTTGTCAGCAAATATTTCCACCGTAAACCAGCGCTTAAACTCCGTTGAAGACGTGTTGGCGAACATAAGCATAAGCTACAGCTTTTTAAATCTTGAACTTCAAAAACTTAAGGAAAACTTCTCAAACTTCGTAAAGCTCTATGAAAGCCTTCTTCAAAACTACACAGCTCTTAATCAAAGCTACCAAGAGCTATTAGAGAACTACACTAAGTTGATGTCTGAAAACAAGCGTTTAAGACAAGAACTTGAGCTAAAGCTAAACCAATCTGAAGAATATAACAGGAAGCTTTCAGACCAGCTAAGTGAAATAGCCTACTTCAGGAGCTTTAAGGTGTATAACTATCGTCTACACTCATACAAGCTTATTGAGCTTAAGATAGCTGCACAAGACTACCTACACTATAGGCTCAACGTCACGAGAGAGTATGCGGTAATTGAGGACAGAGTTGAAAGGTTGCGTGAGCTTTTCATGGACTTTGTCACCTACGATGACCAATATATTAAGCAAATAGCTGAGCAGCTGAGGGAGATATCAGGCTTAAACGATGAGCTTTACGCAAACCTAGTTTTACAGATAGTCCATCAGATAAACTATGCTCGTACGCTGTACTGTAAATACCCAGTTGAGACGATTGTTGAAAACGTAGGTGACTGCGACAACCTAGCCGTGCTAGCAGCTTCCTTAATGAAAGCTGGAGGCGTCGATACAGCACTAATCCTGTGCAGGGTAAGTTCAGATGGCGTGAACTTCTTCGCACACGCCATGGTTGGGGTAGCTTTAAGTTCAAAGCCTCTAACGCCCTTAGCCTATGGAAGAACCCCTCAATATGTAAGTCATGAGGGGAAGCACTATTACTTATGCGAGTGCACTTATAGCAGGAAAGCAAGCCCATGGGATCTTAGCGTTAAAGGCTCATTAGTTGGAGATAACCCGTGGAAGGCCATGAAGGACATAGTGATATTACCCGTTTAGCCGCTTAGCCGTATAGCATTGCCCGATCTCTATAGCGCTTACAAAAGAGCTTTTCAACTTCTCTGCTCAGCCTTTCTTGCAGCTCCCTTTGCTTAGGCGATATCGAGGCTAAGTCTTTTTCACCAAAACATATGATTGGTCCTTGGGCGATAGCGCTTCCTTGGATCTCATTGATAGATACCGTTGGAATCTCCAAAATCTTCTTAGCAAGCTTAGCTGAAACGTAGCCTCTGCTTTTTAGAATAGCCTTGAAGATGTTGTCAGGTAGGGGTCTGAAACCATAGTTTGGGAGCTTAGATAGGTAGGCATAAAGCTCTTCGATATCGCTCGCCATGGTGCCTACGCCAACAAACCTATATGGGTCAAGTGGAACCATCTTAACTTCATAAACCTCTCCTTCAGGAGACATAATTATCAGCAGTGTAGAGCCTTTATCAAAGACTGCTAATGCTTTCCACCCTACTGGATTTTTATCGTATCTCTCAGCTAGCTTTTTAAGTAGCATTTCAGCGTCTTCCATACTCCCCACCTCAATAAAAACATGGACATTAATTAAATGCTTTCTCTACAAGGCGCTCCGTTAGCTGCTTTTTCAATTAACATCTGCCTTTCAGCTTGAAGTTTCTCGAACTTAGCTTTTCTCTCATACTTCTTCCTCCTGCTCTTAGCAACACTTACGAAAACCCTCCTTGACTTAGGCCTGTACTCAACTCTTAACGTGACTTCTCTATCCATCCACTCATCTTTTAACACAACATAGCGTATCCTCCTTCTATGAGGAAACTTTACAGCTATTACGGGGGTGACCTCGTATCCCCTATTTTTAAGCTGATGATATTTATTATGGAGTTTTTCGTAGTCTTCGGGCTCTATGTGAAACACGTCAGATCTAGAAATCTTACATTCTATTAGTTTAACCTTAGGCGCCTTGCCTAACAAAACTATGTCGACGCCGCCGTAGCTATGCTCGCTCTTAAATGAGACATAGTTATACCTAAACCTATTGTAAAGCGCTCTCTCAAACCTCTCTCCATCAGGATATATCTTAGACCTGTAAAGGTAACTGTTCAAAGTTTCAGCTAGCATCCGCTTAGCTTCACTCACATTACCTTCTTCAAGCTTAGCTATAATCTCTCTTAATGCCCTATCAAAGCGTTGGTAATAAAGTTTCAAGCTCATCACCTTCGGCATGACACCTTCGCTTAAGTTCCTAGAATTAAAGAGCTTTTTGTGCTAAACGGCGTCTTTGCTTTCTAGTCTTCGAAACTTAACCTCTTCTACTCTCATGACGACTTTATTAACACTTCCATCTATATCCTATTCCACCAACTAGCTCGCTTACTTCGATTGTTGGCACACATATCATTCTTGAAACTTCGATAATCACTTCATTACGTATATAATCTTTCTTTAAGACCTTGCCTTCAACAATGATGTTCGAGGGTGTTAAATTCAACCTTATAAAGGTATCAGGCTTGATACATGGCGTAGGCTCAGAAAAACGTATCGCAGCTTTACAGCTATCAAAAACGTCTAACAATCTTAACTCGATAAGTTCAGCTTCGCATTGAGCATTACTTACGTAGATCTTAACTTTTCTCGTTTTTTGCTCTGTTCTCTTCGTTTTAAAATACTCAAGAGCTTTCAAAGTGGGTATATATCCTCCTTTTGGACCTTGTATTGACTCCACGAACCCGAGTAATTTAAGATTGTTCATCACATTCCTTATCGTACCATCATCTCTTTTCAAGACCTTAGCTAGCTCTTCGCTCTTTACAGCTCTTCCAAGGTTTTCATAAAGCTCAACTAGTGCAGAAAGCATTGTCTGCTGCTGAACTTTGAGCTTCACCTTATCGCTTACCTCCTCCTTCCCGTATTTACTCGTAGTTTCAATGAGTCTATCATTTTTAAGACCCCTCTAAGTGAACTTGGAGAGGTTGTCCACATTGATCAGTAAGGCTAATATAATATAAATTTTTTTAGAAAATCAATAACCCCCAATCCATTTGGAAAGCAACATACGTAGTCCGCCATCTTCTTAAGTTCATCAACTGCATTTGCAACAGCAACTTTAAAACCAGCTACTTTGAAGAGCGCGATGTCGTTTTCACCATCTCCGATGCAAGCTAGTGCAGATAGCTTAACGCCAAGTATTTCAGCAGCTTTTTTAAGACCATATGCCTTATCAACTCCTATTGGCAAGAGCATTACTCTATCACGGTTTAGCTCAAGAAACGCATCTTTCACAAATCCTTTCCTCTCTAAGCTTTCCCTGAGCCTGCTATAGTGTTGAGAGCTAAACGATGCTACAACCTCTCCTAGCTCAACCGTAGGATCATATACTTCCTCGATTAGGGATGATCTAATGCGGTCCCAGTCCTTAGGTTTTGTCACATACTTTTGTCCATGTTCGATATCTAAGATTAGTGCGCCGTTTTCAGCTACAATTACGTGGAAGACGTTGAAGATAGAAGTGGGCAAGTTAGGTATGGTTCTGCCTGTCACTAGGATAAGCTTAACTTTATCCCTTATGCTTGCAAGAGCCTCTTGAGCTTCACGGTTCAAACCTAGTTTTTCGTCGGTTAACGTCCTATCATAATCACAGGCTATGGCACTTAAGACTATCTTATCTCCCATAGCTGTAATCGCCAATGAAAGCTAGCACTAGCAAGATAAAGGCGTTTTTCTCAAAGTTTATATTTTGTACTCGATGACCCTCCTGTTCACCTCATTTAATGCTTGAGCTGCCTCTCTAACTTTATCGTAGCTTAGGGCGTTGACTAAGTCTTGATACATTGTATAGTCATCTAAGAAGACGCCTCTAAACGAGTCTTCAGCTCTAACGTGGAGAGAAAGCCTTTCACCGCGTACTCCCTTCTTAGACTCGCGCTTAGGCATCTTAACTAGCTCTACAATAACGCTTCCAACCTTGACAATTGGTCTACGCTCCCAATCTTTCATCTCAGCCATTAAGCTAGAAAGCTTTTCAACCATGCTCTCCTCAGCCATAACTATGTCACCTCAATTCTATACAAGAACTCTTAAACACTTTATAAAGCGTTTTTCTTTTCTGCAGCATACCGTAACGCTAATCAACCTTAAAAAATCCTCTTGAGAGGGGTTTTATCGAAATCCTCATCGTTAGATACTATCTCCCTAATGTTGAGCCTCATCGAGATGGCAGCGTGTAAAGCATCTTCAAAATCTATCTTAAACTTATCCATTAACTCCAAAGCTAAGCTGAAGTCTTCTATGCTAAGCTCTTCTACAGCAAGCCCTCCAAGACCAGTAAACGCCTCTAAAATGCTTGAGACAAAGCTAAAGTCTTCTAAACTTCTCCTAGACAACCCAGCAATTATCACCATTACCTCGTAGATGGTTAAGCTAGAGGTAACATATTCCCCACGAGGTGCTCTTTCAATGTCCTTAACCCACCTATATGCAGTCTCTCCGAATACTGGATGCTTTCCTAGCCAATAGACGAAGACGTTGACATCTACGTACCTCGTGTCGACCACCATTCCTCAACAGCTTTTACAATAAAGCTGTCCAAGTCGTCAGGCCACGACTTAACCTCAAAAGCGCCATAAAACTTGTCAGCAATAGGCTTTAAAGGCTCTATCACGATCTTTCCTTCTTTAACGTCTACTTTTACGCGCGTACCTTCTCTAATCTTCACCTTATCTCTAAGCTCCTTTGGTATTAACACCCTACCTCTACTATCTACGTTCACCACAAACATCTTTCCCACAAAACTGAGGAGAAAATTCCCATTAATAAAAAGTTTTCCCACAAAAAGAGGGAAGATTGAGGTGTTTTTCCAAAGACCTTGTAAGTTTACAATAGCTTTTAGCCACTACTTTACCTGCCCTAATGTCAAAGATGGCTACAGGCTTATCGCTTGGCTTTGAAAATCTCTTACAAACCACGTCTTTAGCTAAAGCTTCAATCCATTCAATGTAGTGTTTACCCTCCATAGGGTGTTCAACAGCTCCTACAGAGACTTTCACCTTACCATTGAGCGCTTCGATGACAGGAACGTGTTTTCTCCTCACCAGCTTCTTCGCTCTTCTCTTTAAGAAGCTACGTAGGTTGTTCGTAGCACACCGAAGTCTCTAGCCTGCATGCGCCACTTCAACAATGTTCCCACAAACATTACACTTGCACACTTAAAGCTTCTCAACCATTTAGTACTCCTCACACTTAACTTGGAAGTAGCTCCTCGAATGGTCACATGATGGGCACATCTCAGGAGGCTCTCTGCCATAGTGCACGTAGCCACATTCTCTACAAGCCCACCAAACTTCACGATCTTTCTTAAACACTGTGCCAGCTTCAACTTCCTTCAAAAGCTTCCTATACCTCTCCTCATGATGCTCCTCAGCCTTAGCAATAGCTCTAAGCTTCTTAGCAACTTCAGGAAGCCCTTCTTTTTCAGCTACTTCCGCAAACTCAGGATACATCTTCGTATGCTCGTAGTTCTCGCCAGCGATCGCAGCCTTTAGGTTAGCAATGGTATCGCCGAGCACGAGAGGAGCAGCGGCTTCAACTTTAACCTCTTCAACACCCTTCCTAAGCTCACTTAACATCTTAAATAGCGTCGCGGCGTGTTCACGCTCGTTTTCAGCCGTCAATAAGAAGATTTCTGCTATCTGCTCAAAACCCTCTTTCTTAGCAATCTTGGCATACATCGTGTAGCGATTTCTAGCCTGGCTTTCACCGATAAACGCTTTCACCAAGTTTTCAATAGTCTTCTCCATCAGCTATCCTCCTCCAGAACTCTCTCACTTGAATAGGTTTATAAGCTAGGTTTGAATTTAAAAGAATTATGGTTCGAATTTCGGATTTACAGCTTTTATTCATGCTAAGGGAAAACGCTAGGACGCCATTCGTTAAGATAGCCAAGGTCTTAGGTGTAAGCGAGACGGCTGTTAGGAAGAGGGTTAAGAAGCTTGAAGCTAAAGGAGTGATTAAGAGATACACTATCGAAGTTGACCCGAAGAAGATAGGGTTTGAAATCGACGCGTTAATAGGCGTTGACACAAAACCTGAGCATTTTATTTCAGTACTTGAAAAGCTCAAGGAGATGAAAGAGGTTATAAGCTTGTTTACCTCAAGTGGGGATCACATGATCTTAGCTGAATGCTGGTTTAAAGATTCCAAGGAGTTAACAGAGTTCGTTAAAAACCTGAGGTCAGTAGAAGGCGTAACGAGGATTTGTCCAGCAATAATATTGGAGAAGGTGAAGTAGGAAAAGCTACGTGCACATTTTCTCCCTATAATAGGTAATTGCTTGTTCAACGCCCTTCTTCAAGGGCATTTTAATTTCAAGCTTAAGCCTCTCCTTCATCTTAGTGATATCTGCCTCAGTCCTATACACGTAGTTTTTAATTGGGTTGGGGACGTAGCGAAGCTTTACTTCAAGCCCCGCCTCTCTTAAGATCCTAGCCATTTCGTTAAAGCTTACAGCTTTTCCAGCGCCAACGTTAAACACTTCATAGCATACATCTCCATAGTCTTCAAACTCCATAGCCTTAAAGTTGGCTTCCACGACATCGCTCACGTGGATCAAATCTCTAGCTTGCTCCCCATCTCCGTAGACTACGAATTCCTCACCTTTTAAAGCACTCCAAATCATCTGCGTTATCACATTAGCATATTTGCCTTTATACTCCTCTTTAGGTCCATAAACTGAGAAATAGCGCAGTGACACGCTCTTAACTCCATGTAATTTAGCGTATAGCTCACAGAGCCTTTCAGCTGCAATCCTAGCTTCAGTATAGTAGTCTGTAACGTAGAGTTTCATATCCTCTCTCCAAGGCGTTGGGTTACCGTTATAAATGCTGCTCGTTGAAGCTAAGACAACTTTCGCACCATACTTCTTAGCGTATTCCAAGACAGCTATTGCGCCGTTGATGGCCTCTCCAACTAAGCTTGGCTTTTCCTTATACATAGGAGACGATGATGGAAAACCTTGGTGAAGGACATAATCGCAAGCTGGCACGCCTAAAGCAAACAAATCCTTCACATCGCCCTCAAAAACCCTTATCCTATCCATAACATCCTTCAAGTTCATTAAATTGCCCGTATGAAAGTTATCTACAACTACGACATCATACCCTCTCTCAACCAAGGACACCACTATGTTTGAGCCTATGAAACCTGCTCCTCCAGTCACTAAGACCTTCATGGCACATCACCACACTTCTCTATTACCAACAATAGCTTAAACCTTACCTCTCAATGTGCGTACATATTTTACATACCTCTACGTACTTTAAATATGAAAGGTTTAGAAAGACCTAAGCTTAATACAAAGAGACTTGAGGCGTTAAACTTGTATAGCCAAAGAAAAGCCTTGGCTATAACGCTCATAGCGTTATGTGCTGCTTTATATGCCGTAGGATGTCTAACAACCGCTTGGATAGTTTCCCCATGGGGAAGAGGACAGTTTAGACCTGCTGTCGTGATACCCGCCGTCTTCGCCGTCATCAGCTCATCTCCAATAGTGCCAGCGCTAGGAGCTGCTATAGGTACGTTAATTGCGGACTCGATAAAACACGGCTGCCTCTACATCCCAAGCTTAGTAGCTGCCGTCCCAGGAAACTTTCTAGGCTTTTACACGTTAAGCTGGTTTATCCATAGAAAGTTTAGCTGGAGAGTTTTCATCGGAGTTTCAACTTTAGCTCTCGCACTAGGCTGTTTCATCGTGGCTTTTCTATATGTGCCAACCATTTACTTGCTAGGGTTTTTGCCTCCAACGTTGTCATCAGCTGACTTAGCGCTCTTCGCATCAGCGTTGACCATATGGTTTTTCATAACCGAATACCCCTTCGTGATATTATTAACCCCGCCAATAGCTAAAGCTGTCAGCTACGCGACGCCCTCGATAGTCTCACAAGACATAGCTCTTTCAAGCATAAGAGGCGAGCTACCACGTAGGGATTTCGCGCTGGCGCTTCTTGCCCCTGGAATAGCCTTGCTGGCGATCGGGTTATCTGTGTCTTTCACGCCAATAGGAAGCTTCTTCATAAGCGGCTTAGCGGTAAAGTTCACGCCAGCTCAAGTAAATGCCATAGCGGCAGCTACGACAGCTTTGCTGATAACATGGGGAGCTGTGATGAGCGGGGCTGGAGCAATAGTCTTCTTAACTAGCAAGAGAAGGTAACGTGAAATTTTTAAAGCGAAAACAACCCTAATCTTCTACTTGACTGCTTCTCCTCCACGACATCGCCGAAAGGCGCTAGGATGACTGGAGGCGCCTACCTCCCTTTCATAAAAACTGTTAAGGAGCAGCTTCTTCCCAAAGCTTTTCAAAAAGCATTTTACAAGCTTCAACAGCTCCGGCTTCACAGAAGAAAAATCCTAGCTTCTCTACTCTAGATTTATGTAGGATAACCAATGCCCTCTTCCCGTCAGCTACTATCACAGATACGGGGAGCTTACGTAACCGCCTAACCTCGCACTTAAGCTTCTCATGCCTAGTGCATATGCTGTGTTCCAGCACCAGCCGAATACGAAGTCTCCTAGCTCTCCTCTTAATAGCTGTTAAAAGCTCATCTTGAGCTACGTTAAAGCTTAAAGCCGCTTCAACACTCTTCTTAGAGCACCTAATAAGGTTGACAGCTCTAAACTTAGTCCCTTCCCAGCCTCTCAGTAAGAAGACATCACAAAGCTTATCAGAGCCAATGTAAGCTTTCTCTTCAACAGCTTCAAGCGCTTTAATAACCTTCTCGACCCTAGATTCAATAAACTTAAGCTTCTTACGCCATAAGTTGACGATTTGCTCAGCTACTTCCCTTGGCTTAAGCGATACGTAAACCTTAGGTATAGAAGCTTTAGCGTAAACTAGCCCCTTCTTCTCTAAATTCCTCAAAATCCTGTAAACTTCAGTTCTCGGAATACCTGATAACGTAGCGAGCCTACTAGCTCTAGCCTCACCGCCAGCTTTGATGAGCGCAAGCAAAAGCCTCGCTTCATTACGCGGTATGTGGACCTCTGCCAACACTTCTTCAACGGTTTTTAACTCAAAATTTCGTGTCTTGCTCAAATAAATGACCTTAGCTTAAATTTTCGTGCTCTCCCTTTAAAAGTTTGTTATCGATATGTTCATAAATAAGTGTTTAATTTGTTAAAGGGCTATGGTTGCGGATCTAGGTAAATATGAAGGTAAGCAAATTAGTTAATAATGCGACAGTAGACATCTTGTTATTCATAAGTGAACACGGGCCAGTAAGGCATAGAGAGATTTCAAAGCTTGTTAAAAGCAGAGGTACTCTTTCAGTTGTCTTAAGAGAGCTTTTAGAAGATGAGTTAATAGCTAGATATGTCGACGTGAGGGAGAGTCCTGTTAAGACGTACTACGTGGTGACAGAGAAAGGCAAACACGTAGCTAAAAAGTTCGTGGAACTCAAGGAGTTGCTCTCAAGTTAAATGATTCTCTGTCAGTAAGTTTCGTTACAAACACATGTTTTTAAAAGAATTTTCTCTATTATTTTTTGAGGTTCAATATTTTGAGTAAAGCTCGAAAGACAGGTATCATTCATGATAGCTGGGATGAGTTGTTATCAAGTTCCGTACGTGAAGGCCTAGAAAGAATATTTGGCAAAGAGCTTATTAACAGCGTCGTATACACCTTGAGCAAAGAAAACTCTAAGATAGACCTAGACAGTAACTTGGACATTTACCTCCTAGTTGAAAGGCTTCAAAATGTGTTTCAAGAAGGCTCGAAAATTATTGAACTTGAAATTGCTAAAAGCTTGTACCTTAAAATGTGCTTGCCATTTAGCGAGTCTAACGGTTTAAGTCTCTTAGATTACTTAGAGAAAGCTAAGAAGCACTATAATTCCTCAAAGCAAGGTTAACCATGCTTTTCAAAGGAAGAGCTAAAACAGCCTTCAACAGCTAGGCTAGTAAACGAAAAGCTGTCTCATACGTTTCTTAACGAATTTTCCGGCGATAGGTATTGTAAAGCCGCATTTAAGGCAGCGATTCCTTTCATCAAGCTTATAGCTTACAATGCTATACCCATATCTCTTAATCACGGCTTCGCCGCAGTTAGGGCAATAGGTATGTTCAAATGGGTGTCCTAGGACGTTGCCTAGGTATGGGTAGTTTAAGCCAGCTTTCTTAGCCATGAAGTATGCTTTTTCTAGAACCTCGACCTTGGTTTGAGGCTCCCTAAACCTATAAGCTGGATAATACCTAGTGAAATGTATTGGCGTATCTGGACCTAATTTTTTCAAGTGGTTTTCGACAACCCATCTTAAGCATTCCTCATCGTCGTTTACATTGGTAATTATCAAGTTGACGATCTCGACGTGCACCCCACGTTTCTTAGCTTCTTCTGCATTTCTCCAGACCACATCTGCTTTTAGCCCTCCACAATATCTCTGGTAGACTTCTTGGTCTCCTTTAACGTCGATTTTAAGGCCGTCAAGACCAGCTTCGATTAGCATGTTAAGGGCTTTAAGTGTCATGTAGCCATTAGATACATAGCAGCAGTAAAGCCCCCTACTTTTACCAAGCTTAAACACGTCAAGAGAGTATTCAAAGAGCATTAGCGGTTCATTAAAGCTGACGCATAGCCCTTCATCTCCAGCTCTTTCAGCAGCCTTGACGAGTTTCTCAGGTGGCACATAGTTTGACATTTCAGGCTTAGGCTCAACTTTAGATAAGTGGTGATTTTGACACCACGGGCAATCGAAGTTGCACGACCAAGTCGAAAATGTCAAAGACGTGGAGCCAGGCCAATAGTGAAAGAATGGCTTTATCTCAATAGGTCTACTTTCAACAGCACTTAAATCGCCATAAACTAGCGTGTAAAGCTTCCCTTCAAAATTAGCCTTTGTCTTACACCACCCCTTAAAACCAGGGCTTATAACACAGCGTCTTTCACAAACTAAGCATTCAACCTTTCCATCCCCTAAACTTCTATAAAGCGGCGTTTCCTTAACAACTTCAGACATGGCTAAAAACTCTCAAGGCTTTTAAGCTCATTGAAAAAGCTTGTAGCAGCGTCTTCAGACAGCTCTTTATACATTAGCAAGTTGTCTTCATATGCTTGAAGCAGATTTATTAGTTCAAAAAGCGCTTTATGTCCAAACTGCTTCTCAACTTCGCTAAACTTCATCAACTTATAACCATGTTTGCTGAAAAAGCTCTTAGACACTTCGTTAGCTTCTGTAGTGGTGGCTACGACCATCGAAGCCCCCCGCTTAACAGCTTCTCCTTCAACCGCTTTAAGCAAAGTAGAGCCGATACCAGATCTCTGTTGAAGAGGATCAACAGCTATGTACACGATAGCCACTATGGTGGACTTACCTGCTTTAAGCCTACGAAACTGCGCAAAACCAGCTATAACGCCAGAGCTTTCAGCTACTAATGTCTTAGCTTGCCAAAACGTCCTCTCAACGTAATGGCGATGGAAGGAGCCTAACGTTTTTACAGCTATCTCAAGCACTCTCTTAAGGTCTCCATGACCTGCTGACCTAACAAGCACGCGTGCTTCCTGGCTCATATCAAACTACCTTAAAGATAGGCTAGAGCTCCTTTAATATCTTCCCTAACCAGCTCAACAAGCTGGCTTAAGCGCTTTTCCAATAAGCTAACTTGAGCATCAATTTCTTTCAAAGCCTGTTTAAAGCTAACTTTAACAGAGTTTGCTAAGCGGTCAACATCTACGTCAAATAAAACCTCTTCATACCCTGGGTAAACGACCCTCTTAGGAATGTTACGCAAAACGCTCACCGCGTCTTCACCTCTACCTTGTAGAACAAGCTCTTTGACTTCGCGAAGCTGGCTTAAAACATCTAAAATCATAAGCTGAGGCAAAAACATGGTCTCAAACCAGCCCAAATCCTCTCCATAAACGCCCTTAAAGACAACTTTTATCGAAGACTTGTTAAGCACCATAAAGCACTTCCTCAAAGCTCGGTAATCTCCTCTAACCATAGCCTCTCTAACACGATGTTTGAAGTTCTCTAAACTCACGTAAGAAGACAACTTCTCCTCAATAGCTGTCAAGTAGACATCGTAGTTTAACGGCCTTTCTTCATTAGCTAACCTTAAAACCGCGTTTTCAGCCAAATTCAATGCTTGTCTTAAAGCTTCGACATCTACGTTTTCGAGCACATCGGCATCGGTATGATATAGATGCAAAAGCTGTCTAATGCTATGAAGCGTTACCGCAGCTACACCTTCTTTGCTAAAGCTATAGCTGTCACAATAGCTTGTGTCAAGCTCGCTAACAAACCTGATGTTAAGCCTTCTAGCTAAGCCTTCTAAAAAGGACTTGAGCTCAACGCCGCTAGCTGAGATGGTTAAAGGTAGTGCGGTGGGCATGTCTAAGTTTACGACAGCTACAACCTTATCCAAGCTTCCATCCCTAAGCCTACGCTCAACGTACTTCCTTGACCCATAGATCCAATACCACGGAGAAAACCCAAGTGCCCCGGATTCTTCGGCTGTGAAGCTGATAACCCTGACCTGGCGTCTTAAGCTAGCTCTGCAAAGTTTCTTAGCTAGCTCAACAATTAATGCGACACCACATAGATTGTCGCTAACCCCTGTAAGCCAGTGATCGTGATGTGCACTTACGATAACTTCCTCATCCTCACTTTTAGACGGCAAAATACCCTCAACAGTAAGCCCTATAGACTCCTTGACGTCGACCTTAGACTCTACACGAACCCTAACTACGCCTTTTTCAAGTTCTTTAACGAGCTTTAGCCCATCTTCTTTCTTAATGAAGACAGCCACTTTAGGTGGGGGTTGAGCGTGGGAAAACCTATAGTCACGTGTCGACGTAACCACGATCCTCCTAAGCCTACTGGGCTCAAAATCGTAGACGATAAGCCCCTCAACACCAGCTTCGACGGCATTTAAGTAAATTGTCTTAAGCTCGTCTGGGTCACGGAAGAGCTCAACTAAAGCCACCTTACCTTCAACGTCTCTCCAATACTCCTTTCTCACCCCTGAAAAGGGGATGTGGACAAGCTCCCCTTCAACGCTTCCTCCCAAGGTATATGGAATTGTAAGCCCATTAACTTCAACTCCAGAGCTTAGAACTACGCTAGCTCCCCTATCAAGCCACGTTAACACGTCGACAGGAATCTTCTCTACACAACAACCAGCTTCTTCGAGTTCCTTAACAATCCTCTCGACGATAGCGCACTCCTCATTAGAGCCTGCTACAACTTCTCCGATGCCTACGAGCTCTTTAACAGCTTTTAACACGCTATCTAAGTTCGACACATCCACCAGCTCTCAGACAAAGACCTCAAAATACGTTAAACAATTTAACGCAGCTAGCTGAAAAACCATACATATGCAAAAGAAACTGTTAATCCCCATAGTGATAGTGGCTATCGCAGCTATAGCTGCAATAGCTTATGTTCAAAGCCAAGCCGCCATAGACTTAAGCGGTAAAAAAGCGTTAGTAGTCTTGTTCGAAGGCTACCAGCCTAAGGAGTTTAAGCCAGTTTACAACAAGTTAACAAGCCTTAAAGCCACCGTGAAGGTATTAGCAGCTAACCAAACCATAGATGTCGAATACGACTACTACATCCTTGAAGTCAACTTTACGCAGCTAGCAAAGGGATATGACGCCTTAATATTGATTGGAGGGCCAGGAGTCTATCTTAGAGTTATGGGTATGGTAGAAGACCCAGCAGTAGAACTCGTAGGACAGCTTGCACAAGCTTTTCACAGCGAAGGAAAGCTTGTGGCGGCTATCTGCGCAGCGCCAGCTATACTCGCTAAAGCAGGATTACTTAACGGTCTAAAAGCAACGTGTTTTAAAAACCAAGACCTAATCAGCACATTAGAAAGCTTCGGAGCAATATACGTGGACAAACCGGTAGTACTGTCGGACAATATCTTAACAAGCCAAGGACCAAATACCGCAGAGCAATACGCCAATGAAATAGCCAAGCTGCTGTCAAGCTAACAGCAGAGACCATTCCCTGTTCACATGCCAAATCCCTTCAGCCTATCACATTAGGCCTCAACCAACTTTATGGAATGGGGCAATCCAAACCTCTCCTTTCCCTAACCCTCTGTGTTTAACCTACGGTGTTACTGAGGATGAACAGAAAGCTTAAAAGAAGTTTGCGAAGTTAATGGGCTTGGTGATGAGGGTTTCGGGTCCTGAAAAGTGATGAGAGCTTGATTATCTGATCTTCACTTATGCTCTCTAGTTGGTGTGAAGAAGTTTGCATAAGCTAATTTAGCCTTTAGATGCATAAAGCTACGTAGCAGAAAATTAGGGGATAGATTTAGTTGACTATGCTTGCAACGAGAGTTGAGTCTTCAAGCTTGTTAAAGGAGCTTGGATACGACTACTATTCATACGTAGAGCCAGCTATCAAGCCTGAACATTCAGATAAGCGCTTCTTAGATATCTTACCTCAGCTAGAAGTTCTCGGCAAATCGTCAATAGCTTACAAGCCGCTTTACACACACCAAGTTGAATCTTACCAAGCTCTATGTTCAGGCAAAAACCTAATTCTAAGGTCAGGTACAGGCTCGGGAAAAACCGAGGCTTGGCTTTTATACACGTTGTCGAGAAGAGTGCCGACGCTAGCTGTTTACCCCACGCTCGCCTTAGCCAATGACCAGATTAGGAGGATAAGCGAATACGCTAAGGCATTAAACCTCAAGGTAGAAGTCATAGATGCTCTTCGAAGAGATCAGCTCATCAAGGAGTACGGCAGGTCTAAGCTAAGATCGCATTTAACGTCAAGAGATATCATCGTAACAAACCCCGCATTTTTACTACATGAAGTTAAGAAGATGTCCACATCCGCTAAAGGAGCTCTCCTCGACGGCTTCTTAAACAGAGCACAGCTCATAGTATTAGATGAAATAGACTTCTACGGCCCAAGAGAAATAGCCTTGTTGCTCGCCATGTTGGAGATACTGTCCATGACCTGCGAGCAAAAATTTCAATTGGCTGCCCTCACAGCCACCATAGAGAACCCCGAGGAGCTTGCGTCGTTCTTCACTAAGGTAACTAAGAAGGAAACGTCGATAATTCACGGACCACCATTTAGGGTTGAAAACAGGCTATACGTTGTCTTAAGCAGGGATTTAAGGTC
>Ga0180301_10000642_pt1 | contig 27093 bp, 26 predicted proteins | sample GuaBasSediGuay16_FD_121797 | JGI IMG/M metagenome (GOLD analysis project Ga0180301, IMG submission 121797) | Subseafloor sediment microbial communities from Guaymas Basin, Gulf of California, Mexico - Guay16, Core 4569-2, 12-15 cm | ecosystem: Environmental > Aquatic > Marine > Hydrothermal... | reverse complement strand
TGGCAGGGGAGACATTGAAAAGATAGCTTTCCTTGCCCATCACATAAAGGGAGCAGCCTTAAATCTTGATCTTACCGATCTGTCAAAAATCGCTAAAAGAGTAGAGCTTAATAGTAAGGCGGGAGATATAGAGGGAGTTTCCAGAGATTTCGAACGTCTAAAGAATAAGTTCGAAGAGGAAAAGAAGAGGTTATTAAGTAAAAATGGTTGAAAAGGGGATACTCGTAGTAGATAATAATCCCGTTTTTCTGGACTTTATGACAGAACTACTCGGCAAGGAAGGGTACAAAATAAAAACTGCAGAAGATGGGCTTAAAGCACTCCAGATACTTAAAATGTGGAATCCCCAATTTATTTTTATAGACCTCATAATGCCTCAAATAAGCGGAGAAGAGTTGTGTCGAATAATACATTCTCGATTTAAATCAAACTTCGCCAAGATTATTATCGTATCGGCCATTGCGGCGGAAGAGGCAAGAAGGAATTTCAAGGATATTGCCGATGCATATCTGGCTAAAATGCCCTTCAAAAAAATGAGAAGCTATATAATAAGGATTCTGAATGACCTGGAAAAAGGCAATATACAAAAATATAAAGGGAAAATCATAGGTATTGAAGAAGTTTACAGACGGGAGATTACAAAAGAGTTACTCGTCTCAAAAAACCATCTTAATGCCCTTCTTAAGAGCATGGCAGAAGGGTTTGTGGAACTTACTCATGATTTTAAAATAATTTATGCAAATCCGGCGGCACTTATCTTTTTTGGTACTTCCGAGGAGGAGCTTCTCGGTACAGATTTTTTATCATATTTCGATGAGCAGTATCAAAGAGCCATACAGAAGCTCTTTAAGGCCGAGGATAAATATCCCGAGAGCTTAGGAGAAGATTTTCCTGTGCTGTTAAAAGGCAGACAAATCTTGATCCGCAGGGTTCTTGTGGATAATGATATGTATCAATCCGTGGGTATTATTATTCACGACATTACCGAAAGAAAAAAGGCAGAGGAAACTATCAAGAGAGCTCTAAAAGAGAAGGAGATACTGCTTCAGGAAATCCATCACCGTATAAAAAACAACCTCGCCATGATTCTTAACCTCATAAATTTACAGGGTATGTATATCAAAGAGAAGAAAGTACATGATATACTAACAGAGCTGGAAAATAAAATACACTCGATCTTTCTCATTCATGAAAAATTGTACAAGGGAGAGGATATAGTTACCGTCGATTTTGATGAATATATTTCAGATTTAGTCGCAAATATTACCAGATCTTCAACCCTGCCCAATATGAATATAACTACCGAAATAGATATAGCTCCCGGCCGTTTGAATGTAAACCGAGTAATACCCCTGGGTCTCATAGTTACCGAGCTTGTAACCAACGCATTTAAATACGCATTTCATAAAAAACGTCACGGGAAAATATGGGTAACTTTTAAGAAAAAAGAGGATCGTTACAGACTGGTAGTTGGAAACAACGGAACTTCTTTCCCAGAGGAGATTAACTTTAGAGAGGCCGATTCCCTCGGATTTAGGCTGGTCTGTTCCCTCACCGAACAGCTAAACGGAAAAATTGAGCTAAACAGGGAGGAGGGGACGGAGTTTACAATCGATATTCCTCTATAAGGGCATCATTCAGAATGGCAGGTAAGAAGACCGAGGGATAGTAATTTCTCCATAAGATACTTATTACATATATTTTTACCTGTTGCTCTATAATTGGCAATAGAATGGATTGATTCAAGAATGTAGAAATCATTATCCTCATCGATTACCCGAAATATGTGTTCAAAACCATCATTTAATTCAAGTTTAAATACCTTCATTTCACTCTCTTGTTATTTTCAGTATCGGTATTTTTTTGCCGAATAGTAATTATAGTGTCCTAAAAAAATGTGCTCTTGATCAAGATGAAGGCTCGTTGGGTAGCTCCCAAAGTAATAGGCTTTTTCTAAAAATCACACTTTTTTGGGAACTGTTCAACAACAAAAACGTCTCTAAAAAACAGGGGCGAAAAAATTTTTTAAAGGAGAAATGCTGTGAAATTCAAAGTTAAGGGAAATTGTGGTTTCAGCAAGTATCTGGAGATTCTCGAGGAAACAGAAAAGGGGTACAGGATATTAATCAGTACGGTTTACGAAGATTACAAGAAGGATGTAAAAGAGTTTATGAGTAAAGAGCTTTTTTCTACATGTCTAAGAACAGGTTACCTGTCGAGGGTTAAGGAAGAACCCATTTTTTAAAATTACAGCCTGAAGAGAGAGGCTTCCAGGCTTCCCCTAAAAACCCAATCGTTCGTAAATCCCACGATAATAAAGCCGGGCCGGCTACCATAATGGTTTATACCATTAATTGCCATATTTATCGAGAAGATCGATCGCTCTTTTAAAACTTCTGCTTATCTCTTCTGAAAGATTTACAGTTTTTTCAAGCTCTGCCCTTATCTCTTCAAACCCCGCACTGGAAGCTTTATCGATCCATTTTTTAAGATCCTTTATATGTTCGCTGTTGTGTTCAAGAAGATGGGGAATAAGCACTCTGAGTTTCTCCTTTACATCTGCTTTATCGTAATCCATATCTTTACCCATTAGATTTCCTTAAGTATTACGAAGTTTTTCTCCAGATCTACTTTTGCTATGATATAACCATCAATTTTTCTGGATTTACCAAAAAGACTTTTTACCTGCACTGCCCCTTCATTGTAGCTGACCACAGAAGCATCTTCTATAACCAGATTTTTATCATCTTTTTCATTCAAATATACATTGGAAAGACACATAATAATCCTCCGTGATTATAAATTTTAGGACATTTCCAGGCTGTTTTCAAGACTCTACGGGTGAGTTTACTACGAAAGAAGGCCACCACCTATGGTGGTGGTCCACCGGTCGAAAGACCGGTGGAGAGACGGGCTTAAGCCCGTCTGCCTTCTTTCGGAGCATACAACCACCTAAGTAATTTCCGCAAAGCGGAAATTACTTATCCCTTGCAGGGCTTGCAAAGCCTTAGGCTTTGCCGGTGGTTGTTTACTTGCCATGCTTAAATTTCCCATTGACACAATAAAAAGTGCAGATTATATTAGATTTTAAGGAATGAATAGTAATCCGAAGATGGGCGTTTAATCAGAAGGGCATCTTCGCGGCACTGTTAAGAGAATGGGGGTGTAGCTCAGCAGGCTAGAGCGCGTGAATGGCATTCACGAGGTCACGGGTTCGATTCCCGTCACCTCCAATAAAACAATATGAGCGATAAACAGGTTCCCGAAGAACTCGATCCGGAAGTGGCCGAGTTGATAGGTTTAGATTCAAAAAAAAATGATACTCCCGATTTTAGCGATCTTTTTGACGAAAAGGGTGGGGTTGAAACAGCGGTTGAAACCGAGCAAAGAAGAGAAAAATTTCTAGAAATAACAAAATTCGAAGAAAAGCCAAAAGATTTTTTTAAAGATAAAGATTATTACAAAAAGGTGCTTTCCGGTGAGGGCGAATCATCTCATCGTGTCCACGAGGCACTTACTAAGTTCCTTAAATCCCAGGACCCACAGGATCGTACCCTGTATCGGGGCAAACTTCAATCTGCCTACTGGAACCTGGCAGCCGGTATAGCTTCTAAGATCCATACGAATCTCCCTCTTCAGAAAATACTTCTTTTAAGGTACGGAGTTCTGCTCCCTACACTCATATCCAAAGAACAGAGGGAAATTATCTCAAAAATCATATTCGATAATAATACCGGAGAGCCCGTTTACTATACGGATGAGTGGCTCAAGGCTGTGGCCTCCGGGAAAGTATCCTCTTCTGCAATGGATGAGACAAAACAATCGAGCAAAAATGAGAATCAAAAAATATTCACAAAACTCGAAAAAGCAAAAGGACAGGTAGAGGCACAGCTTGCACTTTTAAAGAATAAACTTATCGAGATGGATTCTCACGAAATATCTCTAAAAGAAAAAATCAACTTTTTAACCAAAAGAGAAATAAGAGCAGGGCACGAGGGTCTTAAAGATGTCTATAATGTCTCACAGAAATCTGTTATAGGAGAGGCAACGGAGATACTCAAGCAGTTGAATAGGCTTGACCGTGAAGCCACCTCCCTGTACGAAGAACTGGAAGAAGCACAGGAGAACTATAAAACACTCAGTGAGGAGGCCAAACAGCTCGGTGCAGATACAGAAGTGGACAATGCACAGATAATCAAAGAGTTTAATACTGTCAGGCAAATGATAAAAATATGTGTTGGAAGACAGGGGAACCACTTTCCCATAGCGATGCAGCAGTACTTAAGGGCAAATATTAATGACATAGCAACCCGTGAAAACGTTATTCATCATATGGCTGCAGTAGAGCACCTGGATCCGGGTATATTTTTACGTACATTTAGAAGACAGACTAACAGAATTATTCCTCATGTCATTCTCGTTCCCTGCTACGGCGACCGTGGGATCTGCTGGGAGCCCTTTGAGCGCTTTAACAGGGCGACCAGCAAAGGGAGAATCGCCATTCCCATGTACCCAAAGGATGTGCGTACTGCGGTTATCTATGCCCTTGGAGACCTACGGTGGCAGGTAGCCAAAGAATACGCCCAGCACTACTGGATGGAGGAAGGACTTACGGGCAAATATTACCAGTGGTTCTCCGACAGAAAGATGAAGGGGGATGTCAGGGAAGCCTTTATCCAGGATTATTACCTCTGGATAACAAAAGAAAGCGAAGGCACCCAGAAACTGGACAGGGAGGTTAGGGGGATCTTCTGGCGTAACATGCCTTTCCCCCAGGAGATAAAGGATAAGTTAAAAAACAGAGGTTTTGTCTATAGCGAACTGTACAAAAAAGACCTTAATATTTCCATGTCAGACGGTTATTAAAACAGGAAAGCAACATCCGGGCAGCAAAATTAAACTCTTTTTACCGTAGAAGCACACCCTCGTTCCGGCTGTGGTTGCTTACCTTTTCCTTCTCCTGAAGAGCGGATGAAAGTACTTATCCATATCGATTCTTTTTGAGATAAAGCGGACTATCCTGTTGTAGATAAAAAAGGAACCCACCAGAGAGAGAAGAAATGCGCCAAGAAATAGAAACTGCACAGTTACGGGAGATGCATCATCTGGAAGAACAAGAGAAATAATCAAGATAAAAAGAAAGAGCAGGATTGCAATTATAAACATATTTACAATCGTGGCTCCCGCTATGAAGATGAGCGTATTAATCTTTTTGTTCATGCTTTTTCAAACCTTCCTGCATGATAAATGAAAATACCAGAACAATACCTGATACGACCAGACTTGCGTCTGCAAGATTCCATGTTGGCCACCTATCAAGCCCCAAAATACCGTAAAACTTTACATCAATAAAATCCACCACACCTGACGGTCGAAAAACCCTGTCAATAAGGTTACCCAGCCCCCCGCCAAGAACACCTGCAAAGGCCCATCTCTGCACACTGCTTATATCTTCCGACCTGAAATAGTATATCATTAAACCAGTCAGCACCACTACCGGTAAAAGAATAAACAGTACGGATCGAAGAGTATCCGGAAAAGATCGCCCCATACTGAAGGCTATGCCGAGATTTCGGGTATGGATAATTCTTATAAATCCCCCGAAAATCGATAAACCTATGACATGGAGCGGAATAAGAGAAATTACTATAGCCTTTGAGATCTGGTCAAGCAGAACAATAATCAGGGTTAGTATGAAAGGGATAAATCTTTCTTTATTTTGCCTTTTTTTCAACTTACAATCAACCTCTTTATAATCCTGTAGGAATATCCATGAAACATGTTTCCACACTTCTATCCTCTTTAAGTTTTTCCGAAAGCTGTTTTACCCCCCATATTTCTGTTTTATAATGTCCTGCTGCGATCAGATTTATATTACCCTCAAGGCTTAAATGGTAATTTTCATGTGATATCTCTCCGGTAAGGAACAGATCGAGTTCTTCCTGAATAGCCTGTTCAATCTCTTTCGGAGCACTTCCCGATACGATTCCCACTGTTGTTATCTCCTCGGGACCAAACTGTAACAGGCCGGCACATGCCTGCCTCTCCGCACCAAGTATCTGGAGAATCTCGTCAAAACTCATTCTGTTTTTAAACTTTCCCTTAAAACCGATTTTACATCCCCTGTACTCGCCGAATGGCTCTACATCGGTAAGATTCAGTAATTTTACAAGCCCTGCATTATTCCCATACTCAGGATGCATATCCAGAGGCAAATGAACTGCATACAGAGCAAGATCGTGCTCAAGGAGAAACTTCAAACGTCTGTAATAAATACCATCGATTCGCATGGCCTTATTACCCCAGAGAAGACCATGATGAACAAAGAGAATATCTGCTCCCCAATCACAGGCCCTACGGAATGCCTCCATGCTTGCATCTACTGTGAAAGCGACCTTTTTTATATCCTCATCGATTCTTGAAATCTGGATGCCGTTAAGAGAAGGGTCGGTGCCTTCAAACTCGTCGATTGGGAGAAGCTCTCTGAAATATCTATCCAGCTCCTTTAACTTCAAGTCCTTACCTCCAAAAATCTCTATTTATATAATTTAAAGCTCAATACCCCTTCCCCAGAAGTTTGTCCAGAGCATTGTGTGATTTCTTAAGTGATGAGATTACCGCTTCTGTATCCTGGCTTGATGAGAAAACCTGTTCGAGCGATTCAATCCCATCTTCGAGAGCGGTATTCTGTTCTTTAATGGCGTCTGAAATCATGTTTAAATTATTACCGGTTTCGTTTATCGATTTGTTGTTCTCGTTAAAGGCATTCATTATTTCCTTAAAATCTTTCTGGAAGTTATCCAGTAGTTCCAGAAAGTTGTTCATCTGGCTGGTTATAGTTTTAACCGATTCTCCGAACTCAACGATCGTGCTGTCTATTTTTTTTGCAAAATCTCCGGTTTGTGTTGCAAGATTTCTTACCTCGTTTGCTATGATCCTGAAACCCTTCCCTACTTCACCGGCCCTGGCCGCTTCTATGGAGGCGTTTATAGCCAGGATGTTTGTTCTATCCGATACATCCTGTATGGCGCCAATAATCTCCTGTATGTCCCTTGACTTCTCTGCAAAATCCAGAAAAAGTCGGTTTATCTCGTGTGCATCCTCTGTGGCCTTCCTTATCTCTTCTACCCGTCGATTTATACTCTCATTTACCGTGGAGTTTTTATCCAGTACCTGATTCATCATCTGGCTTATAACGAGGGAGTTTTGAGTGGTGCTCTGGGAAGTAGCCCTTATTTCCTCAAAGGCTGCTACCACCGTCTCCATGGAGTCGCGAATAAACTGGAGATTACTCTCGATTATAGCCATAGACCTGGTGGTAATAGTACCGAGAACTATACCTTTGTTGTATCCTACAATAAATCGAGAAATAGTTGAGAAGAAATTTTTTGTAAACTCATAATCGTTTTGTCTCCCTTCATCCATAGATCTCCTCCAGGTTATCCACACCACAGGGAAGCTCGGAGAGCCAGTTTAAAAAGCGATTTACATCCTCTCCCCTGAAAATAGCACCATGTTGAGGGGCTATCATCTGGATATCGAATTTAGAAACGGTATCTACCCATTTTCTGCACACCTTATTGGCTACCATGTAACGAGAGTGAAAGGGCTTCATCAGAGAAATGTGTTTGTCAAAATCTTCTACAAAGAGGTACTCCTCCCCCGGTTTGAACACCGCCGCACCAATATCACCTGAAAACAGGATCTTTGATCTTTCGTCATATACACTGTAATTGCCAAGAGAATGCATGAAATGTGCAGGCAGAAATATCATACTACTACCCGAAGGGAGGGAGAGCTTTTTATCCGATACTTCGATCCCCTTTATCCGATGTTCGTCAATTATACCAAAATGCGGTAAAAATCGCATCCAGAGCTGTGAGATATATATGATGGAAGGTGTTACACCAAGCCATAGTGCAATGCCGGAAGAGACATCGGGATCCTGATGGGAGAATATTATAGTATCGATCTTTTCCAAACTTATATACCTGCTTGCTGCAGCCACAACCCTGGAGAAAAGATGTATGCCTCCCGGATCGAGAAGTATCCCCCTGCCCTTATCATTTATAAGGTACTGGTTTGTCTGAACAACCCCTGCTTTTATCTCAGGGTCCGCTCCTAACCACACAAACTTATGTGTTTCATCCTGGTAAAGTATTTTTCCATATATGCTTTCGTCTCTAACCATCTTCTCCTCTCATTACCCGATACAAAAGTAACGCCCAGGGAATATTATCCCGTAACACATTTCAGGCTTGACATTACCTTGTTTCGGATTTTAAGATGTAACAGTTTATCCTTTTTTAATGCTATTATCAACATGTTGGAGAGAATAAAACTTAAGTTCTATTGTGAAGATTGCTCTTCTGGTTTAATATAGATGATTCCCCAGGGAAGCAACCCCTGACCTCGGTCGCTTATTTAAGTCGAAATATTTGGGGGGCAGCTCCCAGACTTCAACCTGCACAATAGTCTTAAGAACTCCAAAGTTTGAGGTCAGGGGAGCTGCCCGACAAGTCTGTATCTTAACACGAAGCCCAATCTTCATGGAGCAGGCAGGAAAAATGAATAAAAAGTACAGAGAACTTTCTGTTTCAGAACTTAATTACTCAATCACCAGAGAAGAAGCTTCCTACATTAAACCGATGGAAGATCCACTTAAGATTATCGGTCAACCCAGAGCACTGAATGCACTACGTCTTGGCACAGAAATAAGGGCAAACGGTTACAACATATTTATCTCGGGTTTGCCCGGTACAGGCAGGTACACTGCCATCAGAAAGGTTATCGAAGAGTACAAACCAGCGGAAAATCATCTTAAAGATATAACCTGTGTTTATAATTTTAAGAAGCCAGAGAATCCGCGGATACTTTATTTTAAACCCGGATATGCCGTTAAGTTTAAAAAAGAGATACATAACCTGATCGAAAAATTAAAAACTATTGTAAAGGCCAGACTCGAAAGTGATTCCTATAAGAATAGGAGAGACCGAATTATATCAATGCGAGAGCAGGCAGAAAACAGACTCCTCTCCGAGTTCAGTGAAAAACTGTCGGAAGATAATTTCCAGATTGTAAGCATTACCAGGGGTGAGACAGAGGTGGCAGATATTACTCCCATGTATAAAGGAGAACCTGTGGATTTCGGTGAACTGCAGGCCATGGTTGCCTCTGGAGAGATGAATGAAGAAGAATGGAGGAGACTGAGGGAGAAGTATTATCACTATATCGATGAAATGCGAAAGCTTTTCTTGGAGCTCCGGAAAGAAAGGGAGGCCACGGAAGAAGAGCTAAAAATACTTAAAAAAGAAACCCTTAAGCCTGACGTTCATCTCGAAATTGAACAGCTTAAAGCAATATTCGATAACCGGAAAATACACGAGTATCTGGATTCTCTGGAAGATGATATCATTGAAAGTATCTACCTCTTCACTCAGGAGTCAAAGGATAATGAGAAAGGTGCTTCCAGGTATGTTAAATACGGCGTAAATATTCTGGTAGACAACTCCGACAAGTCGGCTGTGCCCGTTATCTTCGAAAATCATCCTACATACAGAAACCTTTTCGGCACCATCGAAAGTAAAGTGGGAATCAGTGGTGAGGTATACTCCGATTTTATGCAGATTAAGGCAGGATCTATGATTATGAGCTCAGGGGGGTTTCTTATCATAAATGTAGAAGATCTCCTACAGGAACGTGATTCCTGGTACAGCCTGAAGCGCACTCTTAAGACAGGAATGGTGGAGATTCAACCCTCTCCCGGTGCGTATATCTTTCCAGTATCGGCACTAAAGCCGGAACCTGTGGAGGTGGATGCAAAGGTTATCCTCGTGGGCGGCGAAAACATGTTCGATTTGCTGTACCACGGAGACCCCGACGTATCAAAACTTTTCAAGGTGCCGGCAGAATTTGAAAGCGAAATGCCTCGCAATCCCGAGGGCATTGGCAGATATGCAAGCTTTATACAGAAGCTTGTCGGTGATGAAGGTCTTAATCCCCTGACTGTTGATGGAATTTGCACGGTTATAGAGTATGGGATAAGACTGGCAGAAGATAAAAAGAAACTCAGTACAAAGTTTTCCCTGATTGCCGATATTATTAGAGAAGCGAATTACTGGGCACAAAAGGCCCAAAAAAAGATGATTGAGAGAGAGTCGGTACTTGTCGCAATAAGAGAAAAGAATTATCTTTTCAACCTTGCAGAGGAGAAATTTGACCAGTATGTTACGGAGAACAAGTTGCTCGTTCGCCTTAAAGGGAAGGAGGTAGGCCGAGTAAACGGTCTTGCGGTGCAGAGCAGAGGTTACTATTCTTTCGGCAAACCTCTTATAATTTCGGCATGTATTTCACCGGGAGAAGCGGGGGTGATAAACATCGAGAGAGAGGCAGGTCTTTCAGGTGGACTGCACGATAAAGGGGTATTTATTCTTGAAGGGCATCTCAGAAACAAGTATGCCCATTCTTTTCCTCTTTCCATAAGCGCCAGTATCTGTTTTGAGCAATCCTACTGGGAAGTAGACGGAGATTCTGCTTCTTCAGCGGAGGTGTTTGCACTTTTATCAGCACTGGCACAGGTACCCTTACGTCAGGATCTTGCAGTCACCGGTTCGATAAATCAAATGGGAGAGATTCAACCGGTTGGGGGAATTACAGAAAAAGTGGAAGGCTTTTACAGAATTTGCAGTAAGATAGAGTTAACCGGTACTCAGGGGGTAATTATACCAGAACAAAACGTAGTGAACCTGATTCTTTCAGAAGAAGTTATGGAGATAATCAGGGAAGGGAAGTTTCATATTTACCCCATACGCACAGTGGATGAGGGGATGGAACTTCTTACAGGGATGGAAGCGGGAAAGAGGGCATCTGACGGAACTTTCCCACCCGGTACTGTAAACTATTTGATTGAGAAGACCCTTGAACAAATGGCAAATAGTGTAAAAAATTACGGATAGAGAAACTCAAGATTTGAAAAAATTTGACAATTGTGAAAATGTATAGTTTAATGATTATATATGAAATGAATTATTTTAAAAGTCCGTTCTATTTAAAAAAGGAGGGAGTTCGATGCCAGTAAAAGTAGATGTAGAAAAGGTAAAACTTGCAGTCAGAAATTCGCAGCCACTGGCAATCAAAACCTATACTCTACCGCACGAAACCGAGGAATACCTGGAAGAAATACTTACCATATTTCTGGAGGAGTTGGGTCAGAAAAAAATAAAAGATCAAATCGCCTACTGCATGAGAGAGCTCGCAGTAAATGCCAAAAAGGCAAACACCAAGCGAGTCTATTTCAAGGAAAAAAATCTGAAAATCAATGATCCGGAAGATTACGAAAAAGGGATGAGCACTTTCAAGCAGGATACCCTGGAGAATATAAATTACTACCTCCAGAAACAGAAAGAGGAAGGACTTTATATAAAAGTTGTATTTCATTCAAAGGGGAAAAACCTCATTCTTGCTATTCACAATAATGTTGAGATTTCCACAAAAGAGCAGATGAGAGTATACGATCGAATAGCACGATCACGCAGTTTCGATTCCCTTGAGGAGGCATTTTCCCTAGTTCTGGACGACTCGGAAGGAGCAGGTCTTGGGATTGTTATCCTCGTATTGATGCTCAAGAAGCTTGGCCTTGACGAAGATGCCTTCGACATAGATGTGGAAAACGGAGAGACTGTTGCACGCCTTACCATTCCTTTCTCCCAGGTACACCTGGAGAATCTGGATCAATTGTCAAGAGAAATCGTAGAAGAGGTGGAGGAGCTTCCCCAGTTTCCGGAAAATATTGTCCATATTCAGAAGCTTATATCAGACCCGGATTCCGAGATATCCGATATTGCCAGACAGATTAGTATGGATCCTTCCCTTACCGCAGACTTGCTTAAGATAGTCAACTCTGCCCAGTTCATGCTTCCTAAAAGAGTCGATAATATAATGGAAGCGGTAAAACTGGTGGGTTTGAGGGGGATAAAGAATCTTCTGTATTCTTATGGAACCCTTAAAATTCTCGATCACCAGCAGCAGGAATTATGGGATCATTCGTACAAGACAGCCTTTTATTCATACAATCTTGCCAGAAGCTTGAGAAAAAAAGAGATTCTTGACGATGCATATGTGGGAGGGATTCTACACGACATGGGGAAGATCATTTTTTCAAACGTACATCCCCATCTAATGGAGAAAATCACCAATTTCTGTAAAGCCAGAGAGATGGATAGAGACCTTTTTGAAGATCTCTCTGCCGGACTGAATCATGCAGAGATAGGCGGCCTTATTGCAGAAAAATGGCATTTCCCAGATTCTCTTGTTCAGTCAATAAGGTATCACCATGAACCTTTTGAGTGTTCAGATGAGCACAGGGATGTGGTTTACACCGTATATATGGCCAATGCTATCTCTAATGTAGAGGAGGGTATTCTTCTTTTCGAGCAGATAGATAAAACAATCCTTAAAAGATTCGGAATTACCTCGGAAGAGCAGTTCAACGTACTTATGGATAGACTGATCAGAGCCTTCGAAAACGAGAAGGTAAGATCTGCTCGTGAAGCTCAAAGAGCAGAACGAAGAGATTAAAGGACAAACTTGACTCTCAACTCCTTATATAGTAAATTTTGAATGCAGCAGAGGGTAAATATTGTTGCGAAGATCGTGCTTCTAACAAGATAGATGCGTTTAGGGGAGTCCCCTGCACCTCAAGCTTAAAGGGTTCTTAAGACTCAGATGCAGTTCTATGTGCAGGGACTTCCTAAGGAATATGCTTCTCCAAAGAATACGAAATCTTTAGAGCACTATTATTAAAACAGAGTGGGGGGTAGATAATGGCTGTAATAATATATACAACTCCTACATGTGGTTACTGTAACATGGCTAAGGAGTATTTTCGGCAGAATGGAATACAATTTACCGAGTACAATGTCGCCCAGGATATGAAAAAGGCTGACGAAATGGTAAAGAAATCCGGCCAGATGGGTGTGCCTGTAATCGATATAAACGGAAAGATCATAGTGGGATTCAATAAGCCGGAAATAGAAAGGGCTCTTAAATAGCCCTCTTTCCCCTCTCTTTTTCCAGCAGGTAAAGAAACCAGCGATACATAAGTATCCCAAACGCTACAGAAACATTCAAAGACGCCTTGGCTCCACCTGTGGGTATAGAGACAATTCCGTGCTGTTTTCTGGCTATTGATAACGCCTCGGGGCTTACTCCCAGTTCTTCAGAACCTATGATTACCACACCTTCACCCGGAAAGGAGAACTCCTCCAGAGGAGTTCCCTTTAGCTCCAATGCGAAAACTCCCCTATGGCCTTCCAGATCCTGTATACATGCCATCTTCCATGGCAGTATACCGGTACAACCCATGGACGTTCGCCTGGCTTTCCTGTGTGAGGGGGACGGTGTATCTTCGGTTAAAAGGATCTCTTCCACACCGAACGATTCGGCCGTTCGAAATACCGAGCCTACATTATAGGGAGAGCGGATATCTTCAAGGAAAACTTTAACAGGGAAGGTTTTCCTCTTTCTTATGTCCAGAGTACCCGATTCCGATACGACCAGATCCCACTCCGAAGGTTCTGCATTCAAGTAGCGCAGGAGAGCATGCCTGAGATTGTTGCAAAGCCTGATAAGAGTTTTTTTCTTAGGTTTAGAATCTTCGAGGCTGCTTAAGTAATATCCCTTGATTCGGAGATAAAGGGGGAGTTCTTCATCCTCAAAGACGATTTTACCCACCTCCTTAAGAAAAATCTGGTCTGCCTCTATTCCTGAATGAAGGTCTAGTTCACATTTCTGCAATACGTAGACGATTTTCCTGAGCCTCGTAGTTTTTTTTAAAGTAAGAAGCTTATCGATTGTAATCATTCCCTATCTTATCTCCTGCTAGAAAGCATTTCTAATCAACAGGGCAATATCATCAGAAGAAATACCTCCTGAAGCCTGCATGAGTTCCTTCATCTCCATAACCGAACCGGTTATGCTTAAAAGCTCGTTCTGCTTAAGCTCAAGGTCGCTCAGCCGCACCGGTAAATTGAAAGATGCTATTAAATGACGCAGAGCCTCTGGGATTGAACCTTCTCCTTCCGTTGTATTTATCGTTGTAATATCTCCCATTCCCGGAAAAGTGTTTATTAACACGGTTAAGAGAGGAGAGATCTTTTCCCCCAGATTGTGCATAGCACGGTTCAGTATATGTGGAAGCATTATTGTAGATACAAAGGATTGTGGCACTAAAAAACGGCCGCTTATTGCGTGGGCAATTCCATAGCCGGCACCGGGTGAAGCAGATACCATCCCTGCCGAAATAAGTAGACCCGCCTGGGCTGCCAACTGTTGTGCTTCGGGATCAGAAGGGTTACTATAGGCATTCTCAATATTACCTCCAAGGATTTCGGAAGCACGGAGAAAAAGGGCATCGGATAAAAAGGAGCTTCCGGCAGATACCACTCCTTCGACAGCTAACAGAAGCGCATCAAACATGGTCGCTGCTGTATAATTGGCAGACAGGGTAGTCATAATAATAGGGTCGATAAAGGCAGCAGCGGAGGGGTTGCCGGTTTTAATAAAACGTGCAGCTCTGTTTCTGGCATCAGCAATAATACACCTGTCTGTAAGCAAAAATGGATCCCTGCAGGTAGTGGGTATCTCTATGCAAGGCAGAGGATCCCTGCTTTCAGAATATCCCCCTCTGTTAAGGACGGAATAAAGATCACCGGAACTTGTAGTCATTCGTGCGATAAATCGAGCAATGGAGAGCGCATGAACCCCGCCCAAACCCACTACTGTATCGGTATGACTAGCCCGGGCTAACCTTACAGCCTTCTCAACCTGCATGCTTGTCGATTCTGTATCTATCTCATCAAAAACTATGCAGTGCAATCCGGCAAGCCGAAGAGATTCCTTTACCCTGTCTATAATTTTCCACTCGTTCAATACGCCTTCTGTGATAAGGATAGCCCTTTCCCCACAGGGAATATCGGACAGATCAATGTGGCTCAATACATCTTTACCAAAAAAAACTCTAGTCGGAATGTGGAAAAATAGTTCTATCATCTATTTTGTACACTAAAAAAAAAGACAGTGAATCCTTTCAGACCCCTGCCTGCATATTTCTATATGGTATATAAAATCGGAGTATCGATAGTTTACAAACAATTTTTACAACTCGAACAACCCCATGATGCTTTCTGCCACGGATTCGATAACTTTATCGGAGATATAAGAGGGATCTGTAAGTTTCTCCTTGACCTCCCTAACCTTATCTTCTCTTATATCCGGGGAAAGTTTTATATCCTCGGTTGCTTTATAAATTTCCCCCATGCTTTTAGCTTCTTTGGAAACACTTATTGAGTCAGATTTCTCCTTTTTTTCCGGTCTCGAAGCCTTTTCTGTCTTATTATATTTCGAGACAGGATCAATCGGCCCTAGTTTATCAATAGTCATAATAAACCCCACCTTTCACTTTGAAATATCGACACAAAGTCTTAAGATATTAAGAGTTTTTCTTACCCCCAACAAAAACAGAAAACTCCCCCTTAATTTGTTCCCGTTCTGTGAGGATTTTTAAAACATCCTGAGCATAACCATGCAAGTACTCTTCGTGCTTTTTGGTCATCTCTCTCCCTAAAAATAACCATCTTTCGGGATCTAAATCAACAATATCTTTTAAAAGTTTTATAATTCTATATGGTGATTCATATAACACGAAACCGTTACCCGTGTCAAGGAGCTCCTTCAGTCTGTTCTTTCTTCTTCCCTGCCTTGGAGAGAGAAATCCCTCAAAAAAAAACTCCTTTGAGGGATAGCCGGTTATGCTTAGCAGTGAAGTAAGTGCAGATGCACCGGGGAGAGGAACTACCTTAAACCCACTTTCCCTAACTCTGCGGACAAGGATGGCGCCGGGGTCGCTGATACCGGGAGTGCCGGAGTCGCTCATATATGCAACAGCTTTGCCTCTCTTGAGTACTTCAACTATGCGGGAAGCACCTTCCTCTTCCCGTCGTGCATGACAGCTTACAAGAGGTTTTTTTATCTTATATACATTTAAAAGTTTGAGAGTACGCCTTGTATCCTCGCAGGCTATTAAATCTACTTCTTTCAGGACTTCAATAGCTCTTAAGGTAATATCCTTGAGATTTCCGATGGGAGTTGCCACTATATACAGTATACTCACCATGTTTACCGAAAAATAAAATACAGATGAAGTAACTGCTACCGATATTCTATTATAACCGAATTGAACTGCAGGTGAAGCATAGCGAAGACTGTCAGCTTCAATTCGGGTTTAGAAGGCAGCGCAGAGCTTCAACCTTCGATTATGGTATATTAGGAAGAGAAATGGAAGGTAGTATCGAAATATTTGTACTGATTATTCTCGCTTCCGTAATAGGTTTTTTGCTCTTTATGCTATTGAAAGCCAGGAGAATAGAATCTTCTTCCCGTAAAATGTCCCCTTCACCAGGTTCTACAAAACCCTGCCCCCTCTGCGGTACCGGGCTTGTAAAGAATAAGGAACAGGTAAAATCAATGGTCTATCCAGGTAAACCGGATAAAATAATGCATATCTTCGGTTGCCCTTACTGTTATCCGGCGAACAGTGAAATAAAGAGGATCTGTCCTGTTTGTAAGAAGCCTCTTAAACCCGAGGGGTTTGTTATTGCAAGAGTTTATGAAAAGAGACCCAGGACACACATCCATGTTATAGGTTGTACGGAGTGTAAGAAGGGGTTAAGATAAGAGTAGACATCACTTTTAAGATTCCTCCTTGCAGGTAAGTGCCAGAAGAGCTCTATTCTCGCCGTTTTCTATGTGGTACTTCATCGCATCGAAGGCGCCCTTGCTGTCTTTTTTCAACAAAGCCTCAAGTATTTGTTTATGTTCAGAAATCACCTCACGAACCACCCTGTCACGAATCTGGGAGACATCTTCTGCAAAATAGCGCATCCTCATTGAACGTTGATGGACATCCCTGAGCATCTCCCTCAATAAATTATTCGGTACATGGTTGTAAATGACTCTGTGAAGGTTGATATCGGACTGCATATAGAGCTCTCTATCCTGGGGATTTTTCTCAAGCTTCTTAAAAGCCTCTTCGAGCTCAAGAATCTCCGGTTCCAGATTCATCGTTGCGGTTATCCGGGCAGCGTAAGGCTCGAGGAGCATCCGCATCTCCCAGGTATTTCTCACATCTTCTTCCCTGATTGATGTTACCCTTGCGCCTTTGTTGGGAATCAATGTAACCAATCCCCTGCCTTCAAGGCGAATCAATACCTCTCTAATAGGAGTAGTACTTACGCCGAACTCTTCGGCAAGACGATCTATATGAAGCTCTTCTCCGGGTGCAAACACATTTGTAATGATCGACTCCTGAATGGCTTCGTAGATCTGCTCGCGCATCGGTTTTAGAACAGGTTTTTTCTTCATAGTCCGGGTTAACCTCTCGAATCAAATATATTTTATATCCTGCATTCTGTAGTTTATCACAATTTTTACTTTAAACTCGAAAAAAATCAAGTAAAAGACCACCTGGACAGCAGGCGGCTTTTGCTACTCGAGATAAGAAGAATACGGTCATAGTCTGTATTCCACTACCTGCACAGCAGGTGGCTTTATTTTCGTAGTAAACCGCTTACTGCAGAATAATTTTAGGGTTGACATTATATAAAATATATCATATATTTTGTTATACAGGCCAGGAGATGAAAACAGTAGCAGAACAAATTGCCTATCTTCTCAAAAAGAAAGGAGTCCGCTGCGTATTCGGCCTTCCCGGTGGATCATGGATTCCGTATATGGAGGCTTTATATCAGGAGAAAATCGAGTTTATTCTTGTAAGCAATGAGGCAAGTGGAGGGTTCATGGCAGAAGTATTCGGCCGGCTTACAGGGATACCGGGTGTATGTTATGGTACTCTCGGCCCGGGAGCAACAAACTTAAGCAGTGGTGTTGGTACAGCTTTTCTGGATAAATCACCCCTCATAGCCCTTACTACAGAGGTACCCGATTCCATGCTGGGCAGAACCACTCAGATGGCTATCGATCATCAGGCTCTTTTCAAACCACTTACAAAATGGACAACCCGCTTATCCCGGCAGAAAGTAGAAGAGACTTTTTACAAAGCAATACAAATCGCCACATCGGAGGTTCCCGGACCTGTGCATATCGGTTTGCCTGCGGACATAGGCGGTAAATCGGCATCCGAAGAGGTTTCACCCGACCTTAAGCCCTTAAAACCAGAAGCTCCCGATCCTCTATCGATAGAAAAACTTGAAAGTCTGTTCAAAGACACCCGTCGGCCCGTATTGGCGGCAGGATTGACAGCCCTTCGATACGGTACAGGCGATTTAATCAGAAAAATCGCAGAAAAACACCGCATTCCTGTCGTTCTTACACCCATGGCCAAGGGTCTTATTCCCGAAAATCATCCCGCTTATGCCGGTGTACTGTTCCACGCATTGAGCGATATTGTGGCCGAGACTTATACCAGAGCAGATGCCATAATTGGAGTGGGCTATGATCCTGTAGAGTTCAATTACGAGGAGTGGCTCCCCCCTGCTCCCCTTGTTCACATCGGTACGGTACCCGCAGACATTGACAGAGAGAAATATACCGTTGCACTTGAGGTGCTGGGAGATTTGTATATACCTCTAAAACATCTGGCAGATATGGAAGCTTCCGGGAAGGACTGGGATTTCGGAGCTCTGGCCGAAAGACGGAGAAGAATGTTCGATGCCCTTAAACCCAGCGGAGAAAGATTCGGTCCCTTAGCGGTTCTGGATATTCTTAAGGATATGCTTCCCGATAACGCTATAATGACCTGTGATGTGGGAGCTCACACTCATCTAATCGGCCAGAAATGGCCTACTCCAGCACCTTACCTGCAAATAATGACCAATGGTTGGTCTTCCATGGGTTACGGAGTACCGGCGGCCATTGGTGCAAAACTTTGTAAGCCAGACAGAACAGTTGTGTGCGTTACAGGAGACGGCGGTTTCCTGATGATGGCTGGAGAAATGGCCACCGCCCTGCGCCTGGGAGTTCATGTTGTTTTCATAATACTAGTTGATCGAAGACTGGAATTGATAAGGATAAAACAAAAGAAAAACGGGTTCAAACAGTCAGGGACAATTCTGTACAAAGAGAACTACATTTCCTCAAGTACAATTTTCGGTGTACCCGTTTTATCAGCGCGTAATTCTTCTGAATACAGGGATGTACTGGAGAGGGCTCTCGGCTCGGAAGGCCCTGTAATTGTAGAAGCCATCATCGACGGAGAGGAATATGACAATCTTATACTCAGAAAAAACAGATAAACCTCTTCTTACGCATGGTCGCTTTTACACCAAACCACAGATAAGGAGGTGAGAAGATCGGTCAAATAAAAAGAGTATTAAAATTGTTATCAAAGCCAATTCACCTTGCAATCTACGATCGCAACCTTAAGGTAGATTGCGATGTGCCATTTGCTAAGGTAGATTTTGTTTTTTCGCGTTTAAAAATTTAGGTAAAAAAACAAAATCTCGACTGTAAACAATAGCATAAACAAAGAATAGGAGGAGAAAAAATGAGATATAAATATCGAATTGCGGGTCTAATTGTTTTGTTGATAATCGCCTTTTACACCATACCAATAGCGGCAGAAGGCGTGAAGGAAACGGAGAAGAAGGTATCAGGGACCATCAAGATGGCGCTGGGAGATATCGAATCCGTCGAGGTTCTTCATCTTCTGATCGCCCTGGAGAAGGTTAAAGAACAGGGAATAGATGCTGAGTTGATCTCATACAAGTCAGAGGATGTGGCTAACCAGGCTGTAGTGAGCGGGCAGGCTCATATCGGGATCGGGACTCCCTATGCAATGATCCAGAATGCAAGGGCACCCGTAAGAATATTTTTCCAGCTCAGCAGGGTTAAGTTTTTCCCCGTGGTCAACACCGAGTACTATCAATCCTGGGAAGACCTCGACGGTGAAGAGATGGTGGTACATTCAAGGACTTCTGCTACTCTGGCGCTTGCCAACCTGATGGCCATGAAACACGGAATCAATTATGGTAAAATCAGTTATGTTCCCGGCTCGGAGGTACGCGCCGTTTCCATGCTCCAGGGCAACATAAAAGCAACGATACTGGACTCTTACAATAAAGACTATTTAATGAAAGAAGCACCCGGTAAGTTCAAGGAACTGCCGGTATGAGACATCCGTGCAAGCGACGAAGCCCTCTTTGCAAATCTGGATTTTATGAAGGCAAATCCCTAACTCATTCGTACACTCGTGGAACAACTCGTCTCTGCGGTAAAACAGATCAATGCAAATCCTTCCTGGGTTCTGGAACAACGTAAGAAATACAATCTCCTTGAGGATCTGCCCGAAGAGCTGGAACAGGAAATTTTGCCCTATTACCGGCTTGCAGCCGAAATCGGTTTATTTCCCGAGGATAGCGGCGGTGCCGAGGCTGCCGGACAGGATTTTGAGTTCTACGGAGTGGCCGGTGAGCTCAAGGGTGATCCGAAAGAATTGAAAGTTGAAGATTACTGGTATCTTGAGCCACTCAACCAGGTTCTGGGTATGTAAAAAACGCTCTATATTGCGGTGCTCTCCTGCGGATAAATAATTTAAGAGAGCGCCGCTTTTTAAGCATACACGGTTCACCTGTATGGTATCTCAGAGTAAGAGAGTATAAATAGCTCTTGATTGAATTATGAGTAAATACAAACCAAAAACCAAAACGGGGTTATTTAAACGTATTGCGTGGCGAGTTTTATCTCTAGTGCTGGTTTTCGGTCTGTGGGAATTTGCCGGCCGAAAGCCAATAAGCATTATTTTCCCCACTTTCACCTCCACGATGGTTGCTCTGATGAACCTGCTCATTGACGGAACACTGCTCTCCGCCTATGCAGTTACCCTCGTTCCCCTGGCAATCGGAGTAGCTCTAGTGGGTTTTCTGGGGATAGTATTCGGCATATTGATGGGACTCTATCGTAGTTTCGAGTGGTTAACACTTCCCGTTTTCATTATTGTTCAGAGTGCTCCAATGGCGGCATTGATACCCCTCATTACTTTTCTATACGGAATCGGCCTGGGTGCAAAGGTACTGGCAGTCGTACTTATGGCGGCACCTGTCATCGTCCTCAACTCTTACAGAGGGATAAGGAACGCCAATCCAACTCTCATACAGATGGGCAGATCATTTCTGGCTAGCCGTACTCAGGAGATTTTTAAAATAATCTTACCCGATGCAAGTGGTATGATTTTCGCAGGCCTTCGTCTTGGTGTAGCAGCAGGTTTTATAGGTGTTATACTGGCAGAACTGCTGATTACCCCTACAGGAATAGGCGATCTTATCACCTACTATCGTGCCCTGGCCCTGTATCCGCAAATGTTTGCCTCTATTTTTTCGATAGTATTGTTCGCATCTGTAGTGGTTAGTGCTCTTCAGAGGCTGGAAGGGATTTTATTCAGACGCCAACAGTGCACCTCTTAACACTTGGAGGTTTTTAGAAGTATGTCTACTGCTTTTAAGAGTTTTGCTGAACCAGAAGGCCCGAAGTTACTCAGGAGGTAATTACTCTAAATGCAAGCCAATACCATTCAAAACAGACCAATAATAGAGGTAAAGGAATTATCGAAGACATATCCGGGGAGAGTTGAAGCACTGCGAAATGTTAACCTTTCAATACCTCGCGGACAGTTGACAACATTGTTAGGTCCAAGCGGATGCGGGAAAACCACACTACTTAAGATTATTGCGGGTCTTTTAAACAAAACCGAAGGCAATGTTTTTATCAACGGTCAACCGGTTAATGGACCCGGTCCTGAGCGAGCCTTTGTTTTTCAGGATTTTGCCCTCCTGCCGTGGTGTACGGTGCTTCGGAACGTAGCCTTCGGTCTTGAGTTAAGAGGAGTACCAGGAAAGCAACGTAACGAAATAGCGATGAAATATATCGACGAAGTTGGTCTTACAGGTTTTGAGAAAGCCTATCCTTATGAACTTTCGGGCGGTATGCGCCAGCGGGTAGGATTAGCCCGAGCCCTGGCGGTAGATGCAGAAATCCTTCTTATGGATGAACCCTTTGCCTCTGTGGATGAACAAACCCGAAGGAAGTTCCAGGAGGATTTACTAAATCTTCTCAAAATCGAAAAGAAGACCGTGGTTTTTGTAACTCACAGTATCGAAGAAGCAGTATATGTTTCCGATCAGGTGGCACTGCTTGGTCCCAGACCCGGAAGGATTATGAGGGTGATAAACACCAGGCTCGATCATGCGGAGAATGTTGAAGACATACGGAGGGATCAAAGATACCTCAATCTTGTAGAGGATCTCTGGCAGATTTTAAGACAGTATTTGATATGAGACAGAGGGTGTAAATATGATAATTTTTGGCAGGCGGATACCCATGATATTCGCACTACTAATATGGCTTCTGGTCTGGGAGGCAATCGGCAGAGCAGAACTTCTTTTCCTTATACCTCCCTTTGCCGATGTGGTAAGAGCAATGTTTAAATTGCTTGCAACCGGTAAATTTTACCAGGCCGTTTCCGTTAGCTTCATAGCCTTTTCGACGGGGATGATGATATCCATATCAATAGGTATACCTCTGGGTATACTCATGGGAAGAGTAAGGTTTATCGATGAATTGCTTGGTATGTGGGTAAATGTATTTGTCAGTGCACCACTGACGGCGATAGTTCCGGCTTTGATGGTGTTAACCGGTTTCGGACAGACTACGGTCATTGTTACGGTGATACTCTTCTCCGTTTGGATTATTACCCTGGATACTCGGGCTGGTGTAAGGAACATAAATCCCTCTCTTCTGGAAATGGGTCGATCCTTTGGTGCAAACAAACTCCAGCTCTATACAAAGGTCATCTTCAAGGCTGCCCTGCCCGAAATTCTTGCCGGATTGAGGCTCGGACTTATTAGAGGAGTGAGAGGAGTTATTGTAGGACAACTCCTTATAGCCATAATTGGATTGGGAGAGCTCTTCGAGCTATATTCACGTAGCTTTCTGATGGATCGATTCTGGGCCCTGGTGATTATGATATTCCTGTTCGCCTACATGATCTCGGAAGCGGTTAACCATCTCGAAAAGCGGATAGAGTTCTGGGCAAGCACCAGGTAGATAGAAGTAATCAGATAGAAGCAATAAATTAAACAACCAACCTATAAAGTAAACTAACCTCTATATTTAATAAACAACCACCGGCAAAGCCTAAGGCTTTGCGAGCCCTGTAAGGGCTAAGTAGTTTCCGCTTAAGCGGAAACTACTTAGGTGGTTGTTTGCTCCGAAAGAAAGCCAACAGGCATAGCCTGCAGTTTGTCCCCCAGCTAGAAGACTTAAGGACCAACGCCATAGGCACAAAGCTTTCTTTCGTAGTAAAATATAGAAGTAAAAAAGCCGATAGAAATATTGACTGCTCCGCGGGAGATAAAAAAAAGTAGAATGAATATCGTAGATTTTTCTTTGCTTTTTAAGCAAATCGACAGAGAACGTTCACCCTCCAATAAAATTGACCAGATAATCTCATGGACAGAACGACAGCCGGAAATAAAGGCTGCTCGAATTATCTGTTTCAACGACCACCAGATAGGCCGTTCGGCCGATATTGGATCTATCAATCAGGTAAAAGAAATACATTTATTTCCAGGAGAAACTTCAATATTAAACTCCAGCTTCCCCCTTCCATCAGGGTTATTTCCCCCTGCATATCGCAATACCACAACAGTATTTTGCCCTTTTTTTCAGGGGAAGGACGAACTTTTAGGCGCCCTTCTTCTCAAATGTGATTATCCCCGAAAAATACTTAAAAAATACAGTCGAGAGCTGGAGATCATATCCTCGAAGATCGGCGATGTCATTCAGATAGGATATTTGCGTAAAAAGCTTCTGGATATGGGAAAGCCTGCAATTCAAAAAGATATTTTATCTCCCAATATTCTGGGAAGACTCATGAATCTCCTGGAGCTTCCCATGTACATAATGGACAATACAGGCAATTTTATTTTTGTAAATACAACTTTTCTGAATCAATTTCAATACAAGAATATCGAAGAGCTTAACCTGAACGGAAATTTCTTTCTAGAAAGGGACGACTGGGCAAGGGGTATACAGAAGGTACTTGGTTTTACCGAAATCGGAGGGTATGCGGTGAAAGTCTGCACAGGAGAGGGGAATGTCAGGGTTGTTCAGGATTTAGCTACACTTATCGGTAAAAGCATCTTCGGTGTTCTTTTCGATATAACCAATTTCATAAACATACAGGATGAATTACAGGAGACAATAGAAACACAGAAACTCCTGAATGAAAAGTTAATGGCTACAACCTCTACACTCCGCAAAACACAATCCACTGCCATGAAATCACTGGCTAAATTGGCCGAATACAGAGATATGGAAACGGGAAGTCATCTCCAGAGAATCTGTGAGTTCAATAAATGTATCTGCAAGAAGATATACGAGCACCAACCATACAATTTTACCATTTCAGAAGATTACATAAACGATATCTATCTTTCGGGCATGTTGCATGATATAGGTAAGGTGGGAGTACCGGATCAAATTCTTCTAAAACCCGACTCTCTCTCCCCGGAAGAATGGAAAATAATGAAAAAACACACCGAATGGGGCTGGAATATTCTAAACCAGGCAGATAGAGAGCTGGGAGAGCAGTCGTTTCTTACCCTTGCTTCACGTATAGCCCTTTCTCACCATGAACGTTACGATGGCAGTGGTTATCCGAGAAACTTAAAAGAAGAGGATATTCCTTTGAGTGCCCGGATTGCCTCCCTTTCCGATGTTTACGATGCCCTCACTTCAAAACGCCCCTACAAAGAGGCATGGACCCACGAGCAGGCTATGGAAGAAATTGTTTCGATGAGAGGAAAGCAGTTCGATCCTGTTCTGGTAGAGATAATATGCGGAATAGAACAGGAGTTCAGTGAGATAAAATTAAACTTATCGGATTATGAAACTGCAAATTAAGAGCCGTTCAACATAGCCGGCTCTAATTGGGGAACCCACGTTTCAAGCTTTAGGAACCGGTGGAATGTCCCCGGAGCCTGGTGTAAGGTGGCTCCCTGGATAAGGGCTTCCTTTTTGGAAGCACAATCTTTGCTGCATTTCTAATTTTTACTCCGAAAGAAGGCCACCACCAATGGTGGTGATCCACCGGTCGAAAGACCGGTGGATGGACGGGCTTAAGCCCGTCTGCCTTCTTTCGGAGCATACAACCACTTAAGTAATTTCTGCAAAGCGGAAATTACTTATCCCTTGCAGGGCTTGCAAAGCCTTAGGCTTTGCCGGTGGTTGTTTACTATATTGCATTTCTACCTTTTTAAATGTTAAAGTCAAAGTCATGGAGAAATTAAAGAGGACAATCACATGCGGTGAATTGCGCAAAAGACATATAGGCAAAGGCGTTATACTTAACGGATGGGTTCATCGCAGCAGAGACCACGGTGGAATTAAGTTTATCAATTTAAGAGACCGCTATGGTATTACCCAGGTCGTTGTCGATAGGGATGCTCCTGAAACACTAAAAAAAGCGGCTTCTAAATTGAAATCCGAATACTGCATTGCGGTAAGGGGTGTGGTCAGGGGGAGGCCGGAATCCATGATAAACAGAGACATGGATACCGGGGAAATAGAAGTCCTGGCACAGGAGATGGAAATACTTTCGGAGTCGGCTGTTCTTCCTTTCGTAATAGATGAAAAGATCGATGCTCGGGAGGAACTCAGGCTCAAGTACCGCTATCTCGATTTACGATCCTTTTCCATGCAGAGGAAGATAAAACTTCGCCATGAGGTAGCCTATCGGGTTCGTGAATACCTTACCGGAAGAGGGTTTTTAGAGATAGAAACGCCCACGCTGATTAAATCGACACCTGAAGGAGCAAGAGATTTTCTTGTTCCTTCAAGGATCAATCCAGGTAAGTTCTACGCTCTGCCTCAATCTCCCCAGCTCTTTAAACAGATTCTGATGGTGTCAGGATTCGATAAGTACTTCCAGATAGCCCACTGTTTTCGCGACGAAGATCCCAGAGGGGATAGACAACCCGAACACACCCAAATCGACATGGAGATGAGTTTTGTATCAAAAGAGAATATATTCGAAGTTGTAGAGGGTATGATGGCTCACGTATTTCAGGAAACCCTGGGTATTTTTATGGAAACACCATTTCCCAGGATTACCTATACGGATGCAATGAACATCTACGGTACAGAAAAACCCGATTTAAGATTTCCCCTGGAGTTGAAGGACTTTAATAAATTCGTGCCGCACTGTGATTTCCAGGTATTTAAATCCGTTGTTGAAAATGGCGGGGTAGTAAAGGCTCTTGTAGCCCCGGATTGTGCAGCCTTTTCCAGAAAAAAAATCGAAGAGCTGGAAGAGGCGGCAAAGACTTTCGGCGCAAAGGGGCTTTTATGGATGAAAGTAACCGAAGAAGGCCTCGAAGGAGGAGTTTCCAGATTTTTTAAGGATCAAGCCAGGGCAATAATATCAGAGCTTAAAGCCAGAAAGGGCGACCTGATTCTCCTCACAGGAGACACCTGGAGAAGGGCATGCCTGTCCATGGGAGCAGTTAGGAATAAGCTGGCTGAGGATCTTAACCTGAAAAACGCCGAGATTTTTAAGTTCTGCTGGATAATCGACTTTCCCCTTTTCGAATGGAACGAAGAGGAGAATAAATGGCAGCCTGCACATCACATGTTCTCCATGCCCCAGGAGAAATACATTGATATTCTAGAAGACGATCCAGGTTCGGTTATCGGAGAAGTCTACGATCTGGTGTGTAATGGATTTGAACTTGCCTCCGGTTCCATCAGGATTCACGATCCAAAACTTCAGCAGAGAATCTTTAACATAGTAGGGTTCACAGAGGAAGAGGCTCAAAAACGTTTCGGCTTTCTGCTCGAAGCCTTCAAGTACGGCCCTCCTCCACACGGTGGTATAGCTCCTGGTCTCGACCGCCTTGTGATGATTATGGCGGGAGAGAATACAATAAGAGAGGTAATACCCTTTCCGAAAACCACCCTTGGTCTTTCACTTATGGATGAAACTCCCTCCGAGGTAAGCGAAGAACAGCTTAAGGAGCTGCACAT
>Ga0180301_10000640_pt1 | contig 27122 bp, 23 predicted proteins | sample GuaBasSediGuay16_FD_121797 | JGI IMG/M metagenome (GOLD analysis project Ga0180301, IMG submission 121797) | Subseafloor sediment microbial communities from Guaymas Basin, Gulf of California, Mexico - Guay16, Core 4569-2, 12-15 cm | ecosystem: Environmental > Aquatic > Marine > Hydrothermal... | reverse complement strand
TTGGCTCAAGGGCTTAAAAAATTTGCCCTCTAATCTTTCGTTACAGCCACGATCTCTGGTTGAGCCATATAAAACCATTACATCTTTGAAGCGAATTTACACAAAATCCAGTATACTACCCAATCGATAATTTCTATTGATTTTCTAATGCCATATACTTTATAATAATAAGCATATAGGAGAAAATATGGATCCGATATTGCTTCCTTTTTGGTTAGTTGTGGGCGTGGCAACAATGATGATTTCTACCAGTATTGTCCTTGCGCGAAAGATAAAAACGATTAAAAAGAGCAAGGTTGCTGAGCAGGAACACGAAACTAAAATTACGGATTTAAGCAGCCGGACTGCTTCCTTGCAAGGGGATTTAGAGCAGACAAAAAAAGATTTTCGCAATGCACAGAATGAAATAAACGACTTAAAGGATATTGAGGCACGATTAAATACAGAGCTGCGCAAAACCAGAGAATCGCTGGTGGCATCGCGGCAGGAATATGATAAATTGTTGCGAGAACATACAGAGCAGAAAGAAAGCTTTTCGCGGCAAGAGAAAGAATTGAGGCAGGCCCTCGCTTCCAATTCAAAACTAGAAAATAGCCTTAAAAAACTTAAGGATTCTAACCAGGAAATGACTGTTAAAATACAGGAATTAGAGTCAAGCTCCTGCCAACTTCAAAAGACAGAAGTATCCCACCAGGAAACTATTTATCGGCAAGGGCAGGAATTAGAGCAGTTGAAAGCGCAGCGCAGCGAACTCGAAGAGTTACTTCGCGCCAAAGAGCAAGATTTACATAAGCTGCAGAATAACAACCGTGGTATGACCATAAAGATACAAGAGCTCCAAGCACAAGCTGAAGGTTTAAGCCATAAAAATGAAGCCGGCCAGCAGACTATTACGCATCAACAACAAGAGTTAGAGCAGATTCTCGCCCAACGCTTAGAACTCAGAAATACCTTAAGAGAAAGAGAGCAGCAGATACAGAAGCTTGAAGATGCTAACCAGGATATGACTACCAAGATCCAAGAGCTTGAGTCAGGTTTACAAGAGCTGAAAAAAATCAAAGAATCCAGTCAGGAGACTCTCTCACGTCAGCAACAGGAATTAGAACAGCTGACTATTCAGCGCTCCGAGCTCAATGATAAGCTAAAAGAACTCGAAGACGCCAACCAGAGAATGACCATAAAGATAGAGGAACTAGAATCGCAGCTAAAAGCCGTAAATGTGGATAATGCTGCTGATCAAGAACTCCTTGGTCGCCAGCAACAGGAGTTGGAGCAGGCTCTTTCTGAGAATTCCAAACTGCAGGATGACCTGCAAGCAAAAGAAAAACAATTACATAAACTTCAGGAAGTTCTCAAAAGCACCCAGGATGAGTTTAAGAAGCTGGAATCAGATAAACAAGAACTAGAGAAAACAAAGGAGTCAAACCAAGAAAATATTCTGCGTCTGCAGCAGGGGTTAAAAGAAGCGCATATCCAGAACTCAGAATTGAAGAACACTCTTAAAGAACAAGAACAGGAGATTGAGAAATTAGAAGCTAAGGAGCGTGCAACCAGCATTAAATTAAAAGAGTCCGAGGATTTAAATGAGAGGCTGGCAAGAGAAGTAGATGCTCAGAAGGTAGTAATTTCTGAGCTGAAAAAAGAAAGTGAGGTTAGAAAGGCTCCTTCGCCAGAAGAGGAATCTGCTGCAGAAGTCAAAGAGAAGCTGGAGAGCGAACGGCAAGAGATAGAAGAAAATTTGGCGAAAGGATTGCTGGATGCAGGATTGATTACGGAAACAACCTATAAGAGAGCGTCTACCTTCCAGAAAAAACAAGAAGGAAACTTGTTGCAGTTATTGTTTGTTAATAGAGATATAGATGACCATAAGCTGGTTGAATATATCTCTTCTAAATTCCAGATCCCTTATTTTCCTCTGGGCAAATATGATATTTTAGAAGAGGCGCTGGATTTATTTACTCCGGCTTTGGTGCAGGTATATTGGGTTTTACCTGTGGAAAAAGTCGGGGATAATCTGATGGTAGTTATGGTAGACCCCTTTGATAATCAGGCGATCAAAGCGATAGAGAAATTAACCCTGAGTACGGTAAAAACATATGTAGGCCTCTTTTCGGAAATGGCGGGGAAAATCCAATCTTTTTATAAAATTAATATCCGCGGCCGGGATGCAGAAGGTAATCTGGTCTGCCCGCTATTTATTAAAACGAATGCTTATAAAGGCAGAGAACGCAGGAGCGTCGTGCGTTTTAAAGCAGAAATTGATTTAAGAGTTGCCGACGAGACTTCTGTTGTTCTTTCTAAAGGCGAAGACATAAGCTGGGACGGCCTCTCTTTTAAATCAGAACGGGAATATCCCCCTAACTCCATCCTTACGCTACAATTAAATATGAAAGAAGGCGAAGCCGGTAACCGACTATTTATACCAGCAGTAACCGAGGTAATCCATTCTACGGCAACAGTAAAAAATCAATTTATCGTAGGAGCCAAGTTTCTTAATATAGCAGAAAAAGAGATAAAGGCGATTATCGAATATTCTTCTAAAGGCAGAGAAGCACAGTCAAAGCTGGAGAAAGAATCAGAATCAGGGCCAGCAGAGCAAGTTGAATGGCAATAATTTTTAAAACTCTTAAGGCAAACCGGGTATTAGTCTAGCAGAATCCCGCCATAATTTCGCTAATTCAAATTATTTCCGGAACGCATCTTATTTGTTGCCAATTGGTTATATAAAAAGGCTTTCTCTTTTTGAAAAAATAACCGATTTATGGTATACTTTCACTGAGAAGATGGAAAATGTTAATTTTTAATATATGTTTATAAAAGGCAATTCTCCTAAAAAAGGATTGCCTTTTATTTTTAGGTGCAGTGCAGGGGAATGAAGAAGCCGGATTCAGAATTTAAAAAATGCGATAATAATGCTGTTTACCGCAACAGCGAACACATTATTATTAGGGTAAATAGCAAGGGCACGATTCTGTCTATTAACCGTACGGTGCCGGGCTTAACCGTTAAAGAGGCGATCGGAAAGAAAATTTATGATTTTGTGGCGCCGCAGGATTCTAATATAATGCGCAATGCCCTGGACGGCGTATTTAAGAACGCGCTTCCCGCAACTTACAATGTATTTGTTACTGGGGCTAAAGGACCGGGGAGCGCATGGTATACAACTTGCGCCTTGCCAATAAAAGAAGACGGAAGGGTGGTCGCGGTAAATTTAGTCTGCCTGGATATTTCTCAGCGCAGGAGGGCTGAGGAGGCCCTGAGAGAGAGCGAAGATGAATTTAAGGCTCTTGTCGAGAATGTAAACATCGGAGTTTACAGGAATACCGGAGGAGACCACGGATATTTTCTTAAGGTTAACCCGGCTTTTGTCAAAATGTTCGGTTATAATTCTGAAAAAGAGGTTTTTGGATTACGCGCCTCCGACCTTTATCAAGACACCTCCGAGAGAAAATTGTTTATTAAAGAGTTATTGGAAAAAGGGTTTGTAAAAGATAAACAGCTGCGTCTTAAGAAAAAAGACGGAACACCGATATGGGCTAGCTGTACCGCTAAAATTATGTATGACCCAAGAGGAGAAATTAAGTGGATAGACGGGGTAATCGAGGATATTACCGAACGCAAACTCAGCGAAGAAAAGCTTAAAGAGAGCCAGGAAAGGTTTAGTAGCTTCATGGATTCTGCCACCGACCGCTTCCTCCTTCTTGATAAAAAACTAAATCTTATTGAAATTAACCAAATTGCCCTAAAAGGATTAGGCGGCAAGAAAGAAGATTACATCGGTAAGAATATTTTAGAGCTCTCCTCGGATATAAAAGAAAAAGGCATATATGATAGCTACAAAAGGGTCCTTAAGACAGGAGAGCCTTTTTATTTAGAAGATTATGTTACTTTGCCAAAATTCGGCAGCAGGCATATGACAATAAGGGCTTTTAAAGTAAACGGCGGCTTAGGCATAATCGCCACTGATATCAACGAGCGGGTAAAAATCGAAGAGGCTTTAAGGCAGAGCGAAGAAAAATACCGCAAGTTAGTGGAGGGGCTTAATGAGGGAATCTGGGTGATAGATAAAAACGGCAACACTATTTTTGCCAACGCAGTTTTAGTAAAGATGCTAGGATGCCGTTTAGAAGATATCCAGGGCAGGCACCTCTTTGAGTTTATGGATGATAAAGGCAAAGAGAGTGCCAAAGAGTATTTGCTGCGCCTGCAGCGCGGCATTTCCGAGATGCACGAATTTGAATTTATACGCAAAGACGGAAAGCATATATTTACAATTCTTAATACTTCTGCGATAAAGGATGAAAAGGGCAATTACTCCGGAGTCATTGCCAGCGTTATGGATATCAGCGAGCGTAAGCGCGCCGAACAGGAATTACGCGAATCAGAGGAAAGGTTCAGGACTCTCTTTGACAGCGCTACGGACGGCATACTGGTTGTGGACATAGGCAGCAGAAAATTTTATTTAGGTAACCAGATGATCTGCCGTATGCTCGGGTTCAGTCAGCAGGAGATTAAAAATTTAAAAGTGGAAGATATCCATCCTGCCGAACAGATGAAATACCTTTTAGGCCAATTTGAGAAAATTGTGCGCGGGGAGCTGACTCTGATTAGAGATATACCGGTAAAAAGAAAAAATAAGAGTATTTTCTACGCTGATATCAGCGCTTCTTCGATAATTATTGCCGGCAAAAAATGCCTGATGGGAATATTCAGGGATATCACCGAACGTAAACTTGCAGAAAAAAAGTTAGAGGCTTTAAATAAAGTCCTGTTTTTATCAAACGAAAGGTTTAAGCAGTTGGCTTTGAGAGATTCCCATACCGGCTTATACAGCCACCGCTATCTGAATGAAGCTATTGAAAGAGAATTTCATCGTTCAAAAAGATATGGTATACCTCTTTCTGTAATTATGCTCGATATAGATTATTTCAAATCCATAAACGATGTTTACGGGCATCGTTTTGGAGATATAGTTTTAAAGCAGCTTGCCAGGCAGCTTAAAAAAATGGTACGCAAGGAAGATTTTGTACTTAGGTTTGGAGGAGAGGAATTTATCCTGATTTGTCCCTCGATAAACAGGCCTAAGGCTATGATTCTGGCGCAGAGACTCTCTGATGCCATCGGCATATATAGTTTCGGCAACAAAAGGCAGATAGTAAAACTAAAAATCAGCCTGGCTGTTGTTTCCTATCCGGAAGATAAAGCGAATAAAGGTATGGAATTGGTTGATATTGCGGATAAAATTTTAAACAAAGCTAAAATAGACGGAGGAGATAAAGTTTATTCCTCAATTGATATGCAACAGGAAAGGGTAGACTATGCCCAAGCTACAGAAGAAGAAAGCAGGGATACCCTTCTTCTTAAGGAAAAAATTGAAAAGTTAACCAAACGCTCCAATCAGAGCTTGATCGAAGCAGTTTTTGCTTTTGCTAAAACCCTGGAATTAAAAGACCATTATACCGGCGAACATGTAGAGCAAACTGTACAGTATGCCCTGGAAATTTCCAGGGTTTTAGGTTTATCTAAGGAAGAAATAGAGCGTATAAAGCAGGCAGCAATACTGCATGATTTAGGAAAAATCGGGGTGAGCGAAAAAATATTACTTAAAAAAACAAAATTAACTAAGAAGGAATTTGAAGAGATTAAGAAGCACCCGCAGATTGCCGCGGATATTATCAGGCCGATTCAATTTTTACACAGCATAATACCCTTTATTTTATATCACCATGAGCGCTGGGACGGTAAGGGATATCCCCAGGGGTTGGCAGGGGAGGAAATCCCTGTAGGAGCGCGGATTGTAGCAATGGCTGATATATTCCAGGCTTTAACCTCTAACCGCCCCTACCGCAAGGCCTTTAGTAAAAAACAGGCTTTAGATATTATAAGAAATGGCTCAGGCACTCAATTTGACCCCAAGATCGTAGGAGTATTTTTAGGAATCTTGAAGAAGGGTTAAAATATCATAACCCTTTGATTTTGCGTGAAATAAGCTCCAGGTTAAATTAAGTTAAGATTAAAAGCGCCTTTTTTCCAGAGCGCTTTTTATTTAAGATTTAAAAATAGAGCCAACAAAAGCGTTGATTTTTTTTAAAAATTCGGTTATAATAAATTAGCTTTTTTGATGCCGAAAGTTTTTTGTTAAGTAAGTCCTGTCACAGGGCTGCTCAGGCCCCTCAGCTTAAGAAAGGAAAAAATGTTTGTACTGGCTAATCTTTTAGAAACCCTGGCTAGCATAATAAACATAATACTGACTATGCTATATTGGTTGATTTTAATCCGCGCTCTTATTAGCTGGGTCAACCCTGATCCGTATAATCCAATTGTCCAGTTTCTATATAAAACAACCGAACCTATCCTTTATCCGATTAGAAAGTTCTTGCCTCTGGGCTTGAGGTTTGGCATTGATATTTCTCCGATTATTGCTTTTTTAATCATATTATTTATAAGATCTTTTCTGGTTTCGACTTTAATCGATTTAAGCATGCGCATGCGATAATAGTAAAGGAGTTATTAATGTGGACAAAAAAAGATTTGCAGAAGCTGATTAAAGACAAAATGGGCGATTATCTTTTTATTGTAGTCTCCAATAGGCAGCCGTACGTTCACGTATTAAAAAAGGGGCAGGTTGTCTGCCAAAGAGGAGCCGGGGGCGTTATCACTGCATTAGATCCGGTAATGCAGGCCTGTAACGGTATTTGGGTAGCATTTGGCAGCGGAGAAGCTGATCGACAGGCAAGTGATAGCGAGGGCAAAATCATGGTTCCGCCGGATAGCCCTTCGTATACATTAAAACGTGTTTGGCTATCAAAAGAAGAAGAAAACGGTTATTATTACGGATATTCTAACGAAGCCTTATGGCCTTTGTGCCACATGGCATTTCAGCGGCCTACATTCAGGACAAATGACTGGCAGTATTATAAGACAGTCAACGAAAAATTTGCCAAGGCAATAATCAAAGAGGTAGGCAAAAAAAGGGCCTTTATCTGGATACAGGACTATCATTTATGCCTCTTGCCTAAAATGCTTAAAGAAATGGCTCCTAAGCAACTAGTGGTGGCACATTTTTGGCATATTCCCTGGCCCAATTATGAAACTTTTAGAATCTGCCCGCAGAAAAAAGAGATTCTGGAGGGGCTATTGGCAAATGACCTTTTAGGTTTTCACATTCGCTATCACTGTGATAACTTTATTGATATTATAGACCGTGAGATAGAGAGCAAAATTGACCGCGAGCGTTTTGCGATTGTTCGTTCCAAACGCGAAACTTTAATCCGGCCCTATCCTATCAGCGTTGATTTTGAGGGTATAAGCGAGATTGCGAATTCAGCTCAGGTAAGGGACGCCTCTAAGGCATTGGAAGAAGAATACGGCCTCAGCCGCTACAAGGTATTGCTTGGTCTTGACCGCATTGATTATACTAAAGGCATACCCGAGCGGCTGCTGGCAGTAGACCGCTTATTAGAGAAGCATCCGGAGTTAAAAGAGAAAATCGTGTTTTTGCAGATGGGGGAGATCAGCCGGATACATATACCCAAATACAAAGCTTTAAATGACGAAATCAACGCCCTGGTTGAACAGATTAACTGGAAACATTCTACTGAAGGCTGGAAACCGGTTATCCTGGTGCGCAGACACCTGTCTTTCCATGAGCTGCTGGCTTTTTATCGTTTAGGGGATATTTGTATTGTCAGTTCTTTGCACGACGGCATGAATCTGGTAGCAAAAGAGTTTATCTCAAGCCGATCTGACGAGGGAGGTATGCTTGTCTTAAGTCAGTTCACCGGAGCGGCCAGGGAGTTAATCGAAAGCATAACAATCAATCCTTATGACCGGGATCAATTTAGCCAAGGAATCCTCGAAGCGATTAAACTACCGGATAAAGAACGTATCAGGCGTATGAGGAAGATGCGTAAGGTCGTGCAGCAGAATAACATCTTCCGCTGGGCCGGCAAGATACTTTCGGAACTCCTGAAGTTCGAATTTAAAGAATGATTGTTCCAGGTTTACCTTAACTCTTGCGCTATGAAGCATCTTATTGATTACTGGGATAAAGTCAGCAGATTGCTGAAGAATAATTATATTTTTTTATTTCTGGATTACGACGGCACATTAACCCCGATTGCCGAAACACCAGAAAAAGCCTCGCTGCCGCTTAACACCAGGGAATTATTAATGAAAATGGCAGAGAGCCCCAGGTTTAAATTAGCTATAATCACTGGCAGGGCTTTAGAAAATATTAAGAAGATGATAGGCGTAAAGGGGGTGATTTATGCCGGTAATCACGGGCTGGAAATAGAGGGCCCGAAAATTAAATTCAGCTGTCCTGTTGTCATGCAATCAAAGCTGGTGATTCAAAAGATAAAGAAAGACTTGGTTAGCCGGCTTAGCGCAATAAGAGGGGTAATAGTTGAGGATAAAATCTTAACTTTAAGCATTCATTTTCGCCGGGCAGAGACAGGAGAACAACGGAAAATTAAAAAAATCATTAATGAGGTTAGCCGTAGCTATGCCATAAAAAAAATGGTAAGAATCACCTCGGGTAAAAAAGTTTTTGAGGTAAGGCCTTATTTAGATTGGGATAAAGGAAAGGTAGTCCTCTGGCTTTTTGCCAGGCAGCAGTTTATCACAGGAGTAAAGAAATGCCTGCCGGTTTATATCGGCGATGATATTACAGACGAGGATGCCTTCCGGATGTTAAAAGATAAAGGCTTGACCATTCTTGTCGGCAGGCCCAGAGGGACTCACGCCCAATATTATTTAAAAAATACCAAAGAAGTTTTTAATTTTTTAGAACAGATTTCAGAAATACACAGGGGGTAAATAAATGACTCAGGCCGACCAAAATAAACAACCCTTTAAGTTCTATACCCGGTTGAATATTTCTGAGCTTACCGGATTAAGGGCAAGCACCTTAACCCAGCTGTTAAGCCTTATAAAAGAAGTGCCCGGCTCCTGTATTTATCACCATACCCATAGATTTTTACAGTTACACCAATATCTCTCTCCGGAGCCGCCCAATGATTTTGCCTATTGGGTAACTGAAGTCTTAGGGGAGGATGAATTAGGGGAAAAGCTGGCCAGCATTGATACCATACAATACTCTACTATCCGCAGCTTGCGTGAAAAAATTATCAAAACCACCTCTGAATATCTAAAAAAGAATAGCCTGGCTAAATTTAAATTTGCGCATGAAGGAGAGGAATTTTATTTTATAAAATCCCTAAGTTTCATTTTACCTTCAAAATACAGCGCTAATAATCTGGCTGAATTTAAAGGCGCATTAGAAAAAGTAACCCTGGATTCCATATATTTCCATGTATTTGAATCGCGGCTGAGACTAGAGAAAGGGACAAATGATTTTTCTTTTTGGATTGAGACTTCACTGGGAAATAAAGCCTTAGCGGATAAAATTGCCCGTCTGGACCCCTATACCTATACATTGGAAGATTTAAGAAAGGCATTAATTAAAATAGTAGAGCAAGAACAATAAACTGAATATGGCAAGAATCGAAGAATATGTTCCTATTGTCGGCCAGGCGATTATAGATGACCTTCGGCTGCTGGCAGAAAGATTAAAAGGCAAAGTAGTCCAGCATATAAATTCTACTTCTGTTGGCGGAGGGGTAGCCGAGATCTTAAATTGCATGGTCCCTCTGTTAAGGGAGCTGGGTGTTGATACAAGGTGGGATTTGATTAAAGGCGGAGACCAGTTTTTTGAGGTAACCAAGAAATTCCATAACGCCCTCCACGGCAGAAAGGCGGAAATCAACGAAAAAGATTTTAATATTTTTATGGAAACAAGCCAGAGGAACATAGAAGAGGTGAATATTTACGGCGACATTGTTTTTATTCATGATCCCCAACCGATAGTTTTAATAAAGAAGAAGAAAGAAAATAAATGGATTTGGCGTTGCCATGTAGACATATCAAATCCCAGTCAGAAGGTATGGCAGTTTTTAAAAAAATTCGTGGATAAATACGATGCCGCAGTATTTTCGGCACCGACTTTTTCGCAAAAATTGTCTGTACGTCAGTTTTTAATTTCTCCCTCTATCGATCCTCTAAGCGAAAAGAATAAAGAGTTACCCAGGGAGACAGTGGAAATTGTTTTAAAAAAATACGGGATACAAAAAAATAAGCCCATAATTACGCAAATATCCCGTTTTGACCGCTTAAAAGATCCTCTGGGGGTTATCACCGCATACCGGCAAGTAAAGAAATATATAGATTGTCAGCTTATTTTAGCCGGCGGAACCGCAACTGATGACCCGGAAGGGCTGGAGGTCCTCGAAGAAGTTAAAGAAAAAGCGAAAGGAGACGCTGACATCCACATATTACTTTTACCCCACAATGATATGGAGGTTAATGCCCTGCAAAGCGCTTCCACAATAATTATGCAAAAGTCCTTAAAAGAGGGATTTGGCCTGACAGTTGCTGAGGCCTTATGGAAGGCCAAGCCGGTAGTTGCTTCTAACGTAGGAGGGATACCGCTACAGATTAAACATAAATACTCCGGTCTGCTCTGCCGTTCCGTAGAAGGGGCTGCCTTTGCCTTAAAACAATTTTTAAACAGCCCTTCATATGCAAAAAAACTAGCAGCAAACGGAAAAGAGCATATAAGAAATAATTATTTAATTACCCGCCATTTGAGGGATTATATGCTGCTGTCTTTGGCTTTATATCATAACGAAGATGTAGTGAGTTTATAATTTTAATTCAGGAGTTGTCGATGCAGACAAGCGGTTGGGTATTTATGGTTATTTCCTGGGGGATCATTTTATCGCTGGCAGTCTTCTGTTTCAGAAGGGTGTTTAAAAAAGGCCTGGGAGGAGAAGATACCCGGAAATAAATTAAAAAGCGAAATAAAAGAAATCAAAAATAGCACCCTTTCCCGGAGGTGCTTTTATTTTTAAACTTCTCCAGTAAAATCAAGGTTAACCATAGTGTTTAGGGCTATTATAATTCTTTTATTTATAATTTTTGCATTTCAGGAATTTTGTTTTGGCACGCCCTTATTAGAAACAGAAAATTTAAACCTGTTTTTGTATAGTTACCTGAGAAAAGATTTAGTGGCTTTTAATAATGTTACCGATTTAGATAGCAATAACGATGATGATACTACTATTTATCTGGGGATTGATTACAGCTTAGCATTTGACCTGCAATTTAAAGAAAATAATTCTAAGTTTTACCTGAAATTAGAAAGGAACGGACCCTTTGATTATAACCTGCCTTTATTTGTACATAATACTTTGATGACTTCCGGCGGCGTTATCGAAAAATACCACAACGACGAACTTCTGCCGCAGCTAGAAGAATTCTGGTTTGATATCCCGCTGCTTAATACTTTTAGATTTAAAGGCGGCCTTTATTCTTACGAAGTAGGTTATGGTTTTAGCCTAAACGGAGGCTATGAAAACTACGGATTTAGCATCTACCGCCAGAGTGAGGATTCTACCTGGAGGTTTTATTATTGTTCTCCCGAGATTGTTTATAAGAATCATTTAGGGCCGCGCATACGCCAGGATGAAGAACAGGGAGTTCTTTATAATCCCGGTGCTTATAATTTTTTTGCCAGCGATATAAAATTACAGAAGGAAAAATATTCTCTCAATCCTTACGTAGGAATATTAACCGATTATACTTCTTGCGGGAAAAGGGACAATCTTTTTAGCGCGCCTATAGAAAAAGAGATTTTAGGTACCGCCGGAATCTTTTGGGAATTAGAGAACGAGCCGTTTTCTTTTAAAAGCGAATTTGCGCATAATTTTGGCAAGGCTGAAAGCAGCGATGCCTCATATAATGACATAACCCATACTGGTTATTTATTCTATGCCGGGGTAGAATATAGTTTAAATAAATTTACTCCTTCTGCCCAGTTTCTCATTGGTTCGGGAAATAAGGTGAGTGAGGACGCGGCCCTAAACCAGGAGGCCACTCTCGCCAGCAGTAAAAACCGCGCCTTTAGTTCTTATTCACCTTTAAATCTAAACCTAGGAGATTCCATAAGCCCGGCCCACTCGGATATCCGCCCGATTGTAGCAATGGGAAGCGGCAACGGTTTAAATTACGGGATTCCCAGACCGGGTTCTCTGGCGGCTTCCGACTTTGATAATATAATCATATTATCTTTAGGCATTAATTATAATCTAACCGAAAATTTATCTTTAGGTTTATTTGGTTATTATTTGAGGAGCCCTGAAAAAGCAGCCGGTATGTTAAACGGTTCCCCCAAATACTTGTCTCAGGAGCTGGGGAATGAATTAGATTTGCTTATCGACTTTACAGTCAATGAAAATATATTAATCAGTTTTTTGGGGGGATATTTTTCCCCGGGCCAATACTATAAAGAAGAACGGGACGATGTTGATTCCAGCTTGTTAAGTCCTTATTTACGCGGAGACGGGGGCGCGGATTGCGCTTACCATATAGAGTTAGCCGCAGAATTTCAATTTTAAAAAGGAGAAAGATTATGGTTACCTTTGATGATTTTAAAAAGATGGGATTAAAGGTTGCAAAGATACAGGAAGTCAGGGAACACCCTAATGCTGATAAGTTATACGTAATAATTATTGAAGTTGGCGGTAAGACTAAGCAGATTGTCGCCGGCATCAAGAATTCTTATAAGAAAGAAGATTTAATCGGAAAACAGATTGTAGTAGTAGATAATCTGGAGGAAGCGGTCTTGCGCGGAGAAAAAAGCCAGGCCATGCTTTTAGCTGCCCAGGATGATCAGGGCGTTTCGATAATTTCTCCGGAAAGGCAGATGAAAACAGGTAGTATTGTCAAATAAATGCTGGAATTAAGGCAGATTATTCCCCGGGGTTTATGTTTAGATTGCCGCGGCTGCTGCAGATTTTTAAAAGCCCGCAGCATCTGGGCGCCGAGGCTCTTAAGCGAAGAAAAGAAAAGCTTGTATTTGAAAAAAAAGAAGTTCGCCCTTTTTCGCGATTCTAACACAGGTTATTTCTTCTGCGGTTATCTTAACCAGGATAATAATAAATGCCGGATATATAAAAAGCGCCCCTTTGACTGCCGGCTTTACCCTTTTCTTTTAAGCCGCGAAGGAAATAAAATTTTTCTTGCTGCAGACTTGAACTGCCCTTTTATCGCCGAGAATCTAAAAAAACAAAAGTTAAAAAGGCATATCCTGTATTTAAAGGCATTTTTTAATCGTCCGAAAGTACGCTCTCTCTTGCAAAAAAATCCTCAATTTATCCAGAGATATAAAGGCGCCCTGCACCTCCTGGAATTAAAAATTTAGCGCTATGCAGTTTAATAAATTAGAAATAGAACACAGGGAGATTTTCGAAGATTTTCTCAGCTTTAAGAGGCATGATTTATCGGTTTATACGTTTGAAAACATTTTTATCTGGAAAGGTATTTATGAGATATTTTGGGCAGTAATACGGGAAAGCCTTTGCCTATTCTTTAGTGACGATTGCGGTTGTTTTTTATATTTATCCCCGCTTTCAAAAAATCAAAACCCACAGGTTATAAAAGAAGTTTTTCGGTTCATGGATAAGTTTAATAAAAATAGTGGTTTCTCGCGCATAGAGAATATCGAGTCAGAGGATTTACCTTTTTTTAAGCATTACGGCTATAGAATGGAATTCAAATCTCATGAATACCTCTGTTTAAGGTCCTGCCTGGATGGGTTAAAAGGGCCTTCTTTTAAATCAAAACGAGCGCCTTATAATTATTTTATAAAGAATTATCGCTTTGAATACATGCCTTTTTTACCAAGCCATAAGGAGGATTGCCTTGGGCTTTATAGCAGGTGGATGCAAAGCCGTAAAAAATATTACCAAGATTCGCTTTATCAGGGTATGCTCACAGATAGCCGGAAATGTTTAAAAGTATTATTGGACAATTTCAGGTATTTAAATTTAAAGGCAAGGATAATTAAGGTAGGCAGGGTAATTAAGGCGTTTACCTGCGGCTTCGAAGTAAACCCGGAAACATTTTGTATCTTATATGAGATAACCGATTTATCATTAAAAGGAATTAGCCAGTTTATCTTTCGTAATTTTTGTAGAGAATTAAAAGAATATAAATATATCAATATTATGGATGACTCTGGGCTGGATAATTTAAAAAGAGTAAAGCTTTCTTACCGCCCTGAAAAGTTAATACCTAGTTATATAGCCTTAAGAAGTGAATAATAATTCAGAGGAAGTAGAATTTACCATTTTTGATACTGAGACTACCGGCTTAAGGCCGCAGGCCGGCGATAGAATTATAGAGATAGCTGCTATTAGAATAAGGGGCAATATACGAAAAGCGGTATTTCATTCTCTGGTTAACCCTCAAAGAAGAAATTCTGAAGCCGCTTTTCTAGTAAATAAAATTACTGATGAAATGCTGCTCTATGCGCCCTTGGCAGGTGAAGTATTGCCTAAATTCTTGGATTTTATCCGGGGAAGCCATATTTGTTCTTATAATGCCGTTTTTGACCTGGATTTTTTAAATAAAGAGCTGATGCTTTTGGGCAGAAAATTGCCTGAAAAAGTGGTAGCATTGGATATTTTAACTATGGCCAGGCGTCTTCTTCCTTCCTTGGAGCGTTACAGCCTTTTATTTGTCGCCGGAAAGTTGGGGATAGAAAGCCAACAGGAGCACCGCGCGCTTTCAGACGTAGAATTGGCCCTTAAAGTTTTTAACAGGCTTAAAGATATGATGCGCCCTAAAGGCATTACGGATTTGAATAGTTTTATCAACCTTTTCAGCGTAAACCCGGAAATTTTAAACGAATTAGAGAATCAAAAAATCGCCCAGATTCAGCAGGCCTTGGATTTAGGTTTTAAGCTTAGGATAAAATATCTGGCGCGCCGGGACGCGGCGGTTTCCCAGCGCGAGGTAATACCAGAGCAGGTCTTAAAAGAAAAAAACCGCAATTATCTTATAGGGCATTGCTGCCTAAGGAACGAAAGGCGTTCATTCAGATTAGATGGCATACTACACCTTGAAATCATATAAATTAAAAATTCCTGCCTTTCGCATCTTTGAATTTTTCAGTAAAGAAAGGAATTGTTTCTTTTTAGACAGCAGTTTGAATTCTAATTATAAAACCGGCAGGTATTCTTTTTTGGGCAGTAATCCGTTTTTAGTTCTTAAAGGCAGAGATGAAATGTTTTTTAAAGAGTTAAAAAAAATTTTGCGCCTTTACAGCTTAAATAAGGCCATTAGCCCCATTCCTTTTTTAGGCGGAGCAGTCGGTTACTTGGCTTATGATTTAGGTTTGCTATTGGAAAAAAAAATAAATAAAAGGGTAAAGCCGAAAAGTCTGATTCCATGTGCACATTTCGGATTCTATAACAGCGCGGTAATATTCGACCATTTGAGGCGCCTTATACATATATTTTCTATAGGCTGGCCGGAAAAGAAATATCATTTTGCAAAATTGCTCGCCGAAGAAAATTTCAAAAAAACTTTTAAACTGGTTTCACTGGCCGTGTCTTCAGGGCCAGGAAAAAATAATGAAGCAATGAAAGTGAGAAATTTAGAATTTGAATCAAACTTTTCCAAAGAGGGATATCTGGCGGCCATCCGGAAAGCGAAAAGTTATATTAAGGCCGGGGATGTTTATCAGGTTAATCTTTCTCAGCAATTCAGGGCAAAAAGCAACGCAAAGGCTTTGGAAATATACCGCAATTTGCGCCAGCTCAGCCCTTCTTTTTTCAGCGCATATTATGATGCAGGTGCCTTTCAGATTTTAAGCTCTTCTCCGGAGAGGTTTTTAGAATTAAAGAATAATATAGTTACCACTGTTCCGATGAAGGGAACGCGCAGGCGGTCCGCAAATAAGTCGGAAGACGAGGCATTAAAAAAGAACTTATTAAAAAGCGAAAAAGACAAGGCCGAACTTATGATGATTGTAGATTTGGAGAGAAATGACCTGGGCAGAGTCTGCAATTATAATTCGGTAAAAGTCAAAAAATTAAGACAGGTGGAAAAATATAATACCGTTTTTCAGACTACGGCAACAGTCTCCGGCTCGCTCCATCAAAATAAAGACAGGATTGACCTGATCCGAGCCTGTTTTCCCGGAGGCTCGATTACCGGTTGCCCTAAAATCCGCGCCATGGAGATAATAGATGAGCTCGAGCCAAGCCGCCGCTCTATTTATACCGGGAATCTGGGATATTTGAGTTTTTCAGGCAATATGGATTTTAATATTTTAATCCGCAGCATCTTAAAAAAAGGTAATAATTTATATTTCGGTGCAGGCGGAGGCATTGTGGCTGACTCTATCAGCGAGGAAGAATACCGCGAAACCTTGGTAAAGGCTAAGGCAATGATGCAGTCTATATCCCGCCAAGTTTAGCTTTACAACAGGAATGAGAGAGATTATATTTTTAAACGGAAAATTCTTAAGTAAAAAAGAAGCGTGCATCTCTATTCAGGCGCAGGGATTTCAATATGGCTGGGGTGTATTTGAAAGTATGCGCGCCTATAAGGGCGAGATAGTTTATCTAAAGAGACATCTGGAAAGGGCAAAAATTTCCGCCAGGGCAATCGGCCTTACAATTCCATATGACGAAAGCAAACTTAAAAAATTTATTTTAGAAGCGGCCCGCTTGAACGGGTTTCAAGATGCCTATATAAAATTAATTTTCAGTAAATCTGAAGCTCGGGTTGATACCATAATTTTAGTTAAAGAATATTTCCCTTATTCTGCCAAAAGGTATAAAACGGGACTGCGAGCCTGTGTTTCTAGCCTACGGCAAAATGAACTTTCTTTTCTGGCACAGCATAAAACAAACAACTATCTTTTTTATCAGCTTGCATATTTAGAAGCAAAAAACAAAGGGTTTGACGAAGCAATTATTTTAAATAGCCGCGGTTATATAGCCGAAGGTAGCCGAACTAATATATTTTTAATCAGGGATAACGAAATATTTACCCCTTCTTTAGAATGCGGATGCCTTAACGGTATTACGCGCAGAGTCATTTTTGATCTGGCTAAAAGGCGCAATATTAATATAAATGAGGTTAAGCTGGCCCTTGCCGATCTATATAATTCGCAGGAAGCTTTCCTGACTAATTCTTTGATTGGAGTTATACCTTTGGCCTCTATTGAGAAAAAAATGTTTAGAGGGCGGCGAAATAATTATAGCCTAAGTGATATTTTTATAAAGGGGTATAAATCTTTATTAAAAATATGAATTTTAAAAAAATTAAACTTCCATTTAGGGTAAAGAATGCAATTCTCGCCATGGGCGGGCAAACAAAAAACACCCTTTGTTTAACAAAAAATAATTTTGCTTATTTAAGCTATATCCACCGGGATTTAGATGACCCGAGCTGTCTTTTAGCTTTCGAGAGAGACATTAAATATCTCTTAAAATGCAATCCTCAGATTTTAGCGTATGACCTGCATCCTGAATACCAGTCCACTAAATATGTGCATCGACTCTCTCTACCTGGTTCTGCCCTCCCGGCAAGCGCCAGGAGGAAGTTTTCAGCTGTTCAACATCATCACGCTCATATTGCCTCTTGCATGGTTGAAAATGGGCTGAAAAATCAAAAAGTAATCGGAGTGGCTTTTGATGGAACCGGCCTGGGCACAGATGATCTACTTTGGGGCGGCGAATTTTTAATTTGCGACTATAAAAATTTTAAGAGAAAGGCATATCTAAAGGCTGTCCCGCTTTTGGGTGGAGAGCGCGCAATAAGGGAGCCTTGGAGGCTGGCAGCAATCTGGCTTTATTTAGTGTTTAAGGATAGTTTTCTAAAATTAAATATTAATTTTACGCGCAATATTGACATAAAAAAGTGGGCAGTCTTAGAAAATATGTATCTGAATAATATTAATTCTGTTTTTGCCAGCAGCATGGGTAGGCTTTTTGATGCCGCAGCCTCCGTAATATTAACAAAAAACAATGCTGCTTTTGAGGCAGAGCTTGCGATAAAGCTGGAGAGATTAGCCTTAACCTACCGCTTACCAGTATCCGGCTATAGCTTTAAAATTATTCAAGATAAAAATAGATATATTTTAGACCCGGCGCCCATTTTTAAAGGGATAATCCGGGATATAAAGAAGAAAAGATCAAAAGAAAGAATGGCACGCAGGTTCCACGTGACGATTGGGCAATTAATCCAAAAGATATGTTTGATATTAAGGAGTGAAAATAAATTAAACAAAGTGGTTTTATCCGGAGGGGTCTTCCAGAATAAATTACTGGTTGACTTGACTACCGAGTTTTTGAATGAGAAAGGCTTTCAGGTTTTAAGGCACAAGAATTTACTTCCCAATGATTCCAGCCTCTCTTTGGGCCAGGCCGCGATCGCAAATTTTAATTAATAAAATGTGTTTAGCTATTCCGATGAAAATAAAAAGCATAAAAGCCGGATTCGCCGTAGCAGAGGCCGGCAGGTTCAGGCGCACTATTAACGTACAGCTCCTCCCTTCCCTTAAAATAGGAGAATTTGTAATTGCCCACGCAGGCTTTGCCATTCAGAAGATTGATCCGGAGAAAGCAAAAGAGAGCTTAAGGATTATAGATGAGATCCCGTTAGAATCAAACGGGAGAAAAGGATTTTTCTAACGGGATGAGATACATTGATGAGTTCCGCAATAAAAGATTGATTAAGAAGATCGCAGAGAAAATAAAATCTCTTGCGCCAATGACAACTTTGAATATTATGGAGGTATGTGGTACGCATACGCAAAATTTTTACCGTTTTGGGCTGGATAAGCTCCTGCCTTCTAACATAAAGTTTATTTCCGGGCCGGGCTGTCCTGTTTGCGTAAGTCCATCAAACTATATTGATTCTGCATTACAATTAGCGCATAATCAAAATGTTATTATAACTACTTTCGGCGATATGCTCAGGGTGCCCGGCAGAGAAACTAGCCTTGAGAAAATAAGGTCAAAAACCGGCAACATAAGAATAGTCTATTCTGCGCTGGATGCGCTCATTATTGCAAAACAGAATCCCGGCAAAAAAGTTGTATTTCTAGCCGTTGGCTTTGAAACTACCGCTCCAACCATAGCGCAGACTATATTATTAGCTGAAAGAGAAAAATTAAAAAACCTCTATTTTTATTCTTCTTTAAGGCTTATTCCTGCGGCAATGGAATTTTTGCTCAAGGATAAAAGGCTAAAAATTTCTGGTTTTTTATGCCCAGGACATGTTTGTGCGATTATCGGAACAAAACCCTATGAATTTATCCCAAAAAGATATAAAATAGGTTGTTGTGTTGCCGGATTCGAACCTTTAGATATTCTGGAAGGAATTTATTTTTTGCTAAGACAAATAGTCGGTAATAAACCTCGTGTACAAAATCAATATAGCCGTATAGTAACCAAGGGGGGCAATCTCAGGGCGCAAAGGATTATATCGCGGGTTTTCAAAATTCAAGACGCCTATTGGCGCGGCCTGGGGAAAATCAGGTACAGCGGTTTGGGTATAAAGAGAGAGTTTTCACAATTTGATGCGGCCAGGCATTTTTCGGTCAGTTCTCAGTTTTCCCTATCTGGCCGGCAGAGAGGAGTTTTAAGTTTTCAGCAGAAAAAATGCCGTTGTGGCGAGGTGCTTAAAGGATTGATTACGCCTGATAAATGCGCTTTATTTGCCAGGGGTTGCCATCCGGATAATCCGCTTGGTCCTTGTATGGTTTCAAGCGAGGGAACCTGCAGTGCCTATTACAAATACAGGAGATAGAGTGGCTCGCAAGTCGCAAGTCGCAAGTCGCAAGTCAAAAATTTTACGAGTAAAAAAACAGCAGAATTTTAAGTTTTTTGCTTGGTTTATAATTTTGTTGTTGATTAACGTAACTTTATCCGCCTGTATTCAGAAAAAAGGGATTGAAAAAGCGCGCAATTTCGAGAAATTATCCGATGAATATTATGAGCGCGCAATAGCAGAATACGAGGAATTGATTTCTGAAAGTCAAGATTCCGATAAGTTCTATCTAGAGCTGGGTAAATTATATTACAGGCATAAAGATTATGAAAAAGCAGTCGAGGCCTTTCTGAATACGGATTCTCCAGAAGCCAGAAAATTAACCGCTGTTTCCTATTTCCGGCTGGGGGATTACACCGGGGCCCTTGAGTTATTTAATAAACAGGAAATAGCCGAGGATGAATACCTTTATTATTACGGCCTTACCTGTGAAAGTTTGAATCTTTTTGACCGCGCAACTGAGCTGTATAGTAGAATAAAAGAGGAGAAATATTTATCCTTGGCAGGTGCGCGCATCGAAGCAATAGAAAAAAAGAGTCGAGCAGGTTCCATAGACAAAATTGATCCCAAGACAAGCCAAATTCTGGCTGCAGCACCTAACCAGCAAGATTATCCTCAGGCCGGCGCGCTTATTCTATGGTGCGATGAAAAAATGGAAGTCACTGCCGAGAACACTATGACCAATACTATGCATTACATAGTGAAAATAATAAATGAACGCGGCAAAAGAGAATTTTCAGAAGCACGCATAGATTACGATTCTACTTTTGAAAAAATAGAATTGGAATATGCGCGTACTATAAAGCCGGACGGCACTGTTACCGAAATAGGAAGCCGCCATATACGCGATGTCTCTAAGTATTTAAACTTCCCTCTTTACAGTAACGTCAGGGTTTTTATTATATCTTTTCCCGAAGTGGTCGAAGGTTGTTCGATAGAATATAAGGTGAAGATTCAGCGTAACCGCCTTGTAAATGAGGAAGATTTTATTGTCAGTTATCCGGTGCAATCATCAGAGCCTATTATCAAGGCAAAGTTTGCCATAGACTTACCCGCTGAAAGAACCCTGCACATACAGGCACGCAACGTCCAATATAATGATTTTTCTGCCAGGCTAGAGCCCCGAATAGAAAAAAATAAAGATAAGACAGTTTACAGCTGGGAGTTTGATAATATTCCCCAGATAATTCCCGAAAGAGAAATGCCGCCGAATACAGAGATAAACCCCTCTTTGCTTATATCAACGTTTTCTTCCTGGCAGGAAGTTTACGAATGGTGGTGGCAGTTAGCCAGAAGTAAAATCAAGGCAGATGTGGCAATAAAAAATGAGCTCGGCCGTTTGATTAAAACCCAGGAATCCGACGAAGACAAAATAAGGAAAATCTATAATTTTTGCGCTCAAAAAATACGCTATGTCGCTGTGGGATACGGCCAGGCGGGGCATGAGCCCCACGCGGCAGAGGATATTTACAAAAATAAATATGGAGACTGCAAGGATCAGGCAATACTTTTAGTAACAATGTTAAGAGAAGCAGGTTTTTCCTCCTGGCCAGTCCTTATCCCTACAAAAGGAGCCTATAATCTGGATAAGGATTTTCCTGCTATATTTTTTAATCATTGCATTGCTGCAGTCTCTGTAAATGATGAGATTGTATTTCTTGACCCTACCGCCCAAACCTGCGCTTTCGGAGATTTGCCTGCGGGAGATGTTGACAGGAATGTTTTGATATTCACAGAAGAAGGGTATAAAATAGAACACATTCCTTTATATCTGCCTGAGCATAATCTTATAAGGCAAAAACTTTACATTAAAGTAAATAAAGACGAAAGTATTGATGCCAAGAAGTCTATTTTGACTCATGGTATGTATGACCAGGGGCAGCGTTACTGGATGTTGCATACTCCTCCGGAGTTAATCGAAGAAGAATTAAGGCAGTCTATTCAGAATATTTCCATAGGCGCGGTTTTAAAAAATTATGATATCAAAAATTTAGATAATTTGAATAAACCGATAGAATTAGATTATAAATTCCATGGGCCGGAGTACTTTACTTCCGCCGGTTCCAACCGCATTATGCCGCAACTGGCCACAGTGGAGACATCTTTAGTGGCAAAGGCAAAACGCCGATATCCAATTGATTTTGCAATTTTAGACCTCAAAGAAACTTCTTTAGAAATTGAATTACCCAAGGAAATGCAGATCAAATTTTTGCCGCAGGATATTAACGAAGAAAATCGTTGGTTAAGGTATATCGTTAATTATGAATACGCGCAAGATAAAATATATTTCCAACAGAGCGTTAAATTAAAAAATAGCTCTGTTAGTGTCGAAGAATATAATGATTTTAAGGTTTTTTTAGAAGATTTGGCCAAGAAAACAAAGCAAAGAATAATCTTAAAAAGGGCTCAACAATAGATGCGCAAAAAAGACTTACTGGGAAGCGAAAGGCGCCAATTCATAAGATTGGATACGGTTCTTCCGGTACAGTTTAGAATTATAGGCATTGATTCAAAAAAATTTTTATCTGATTGGCTGCAGGGTTTTACTAATAATATCGGTAAGGGAGGGATCTGCCTTGCTATTATTAATTTAAATCCTGATTTAAGCGGCATTCTCAAAAACAAAGAAGCAAAGGTGGTTCTTTCTATTGAAATCCCTGTTTCGATTACCCCTATTTCTGCCTCGGCAAAGGTGGCCTGGGTTAAAGATGTACCGGGAGAACCGGCAAGAAGCCTGGTAGGCTTAACCTATGAAGATATTAAACCCGCTGCAGCCAAACTACTGATTAGTTACGCCCGAGCAAAAAAACTTTTTGTCCCGGTTGTTTTAAGCATAATTTTTATATTAGGCTTAGCTTTTGCCGCGGGCAGCTGGCTGAATATTAAATTAATCAAGGGCAATAAAGCGATAGTCGAGCAGTTAATAAAAATTGTTCAGGAATCCAGTGTTGCAAAACAGAAAATAAAAGAAATAAATAGGGAAAGGGAGGGATTAAGTTTAAGATTAGAAACCCTCAAGATGCGCATAAGGACGGTTGAGGAAGCAAAGAAACAACTGGAGGAAAAAGTAAAGTTGGAAGAAGCAGCCGAAAATAACCTTAAAGAAATGAGCGCATTAATTCAGGAATTAAGCATGGAAAAAGAATCGCTCCAGCAGGAATTGTATTTGTTGCAAGGAAAAGAGAATGCAGTAACCGAAGAATTATTGCGTTTAGATAAAAAGAAGGCGGGATTGGAAAAGGCGAATTTGGATAAGATGTACCATTGGCTTAAGATTCATCAGTCCGGATCAAGCGGCCTGGTTATGAGTTTTGAGGGCGACGATGATTTGTCAAAATGGGCTTTTATTTACGACCAGTCATTAGCCGCGCAGGTCTATACTAACTTTTCAGACTATGAGCGGGCTAAAAAAATTTTTGATTTTTTTAAGAATCAGGCAAAAAAGAAAGGAAGAAGTTTTTTTAATGCTTATTATGCCGATAGCGGCGAGCCCGCCGAATACGCAGTCAACAGCGGCCCGAATATCTGGCTGGGTATAGCGATATTACAATATACAAATAAGTCGGGAGATTATCAATATCTAGGCGTAGCTGAAGATATTGCCTTCGATATAATATATTTACAGAACCGCGATGAAGAAGGGGGCATTCGCGGAGGGCCGGATTTGCATTATTATTCCACTGAACATAATATAGATGCCTATGCTTTTTTTAATATGCTTTATGAAATTACCAAAAAAGAAAGCTATTTGGTTGCGCGTGAAAAAACATTGAATTGGATTGTCCGGCATACTTATGACGGAACCAATCCTTTTATTAAACGGGGTAAAGGGGATTCTACGATAGCTACAGATACCTATGCTTTTGCTATTGCTGCAATCGGGCCGCAGAGACTGGAGGAAGTCGGAATGAACCCTGATGCGATTATAGATTTTGCAGAGAAGAAATGCGCAGTTGAAGTCTCCTATCAGAGGCCCGAAGGTGAAGCTATTACCGTAAAAGGTTTTGATTTTGCTCCGGAAATGAACATAGCCAGAGGGGGCATTGTTTCTCCGGAGTGGACCGCACAGATGGTAGTGGCCTTTAAAATCATGTCGGATTATTATTATGAAAAAGGCCTGAAAGCAAAGGGCAGGACTTATGCCTTAAAAGCTGATGAATATCTGGTAGAGTTAAGCAAAATGATTATTTCCAGCCCCTCCCCATCGGGGCAGGGCGAAAGTTGCCTTCCTTACGCTACCAAGGATTTTGTTGATACCGGCCATGGCTGGAGGACTCCGAAAGGGAAGTCTACCGGTTCGGTGGCAGGGACCGCCTATACCTTGCTTGCTTATTATAATTATAATCCTTTACAGCTTGAGCAATGAGACGGCAGCTCCAATTAATTTATAAAATACTCTATTCTCATTTCGGCCCTCAGCGCTGGTGGCCGGCAGAAAGCGCATTTGAAGTTATGGTAGGAGCGATATTGACCCAAAATACTAATTGGGGCAATGTCTCAAGGGCTATTGATAATCTCAGGCAAAATAAACTAATAACGCCGAACAAACTTTATAAATTACCGCAAGAGCGGCTTGCCCTGTTAATCAGGCCGACAGGTTACTATAATATCAAAGCAAAAAGGCTGAGAGAATTTTTACGTTTCTTTCTAAAAAATTATAAAGGCAGTATTAGCAGAATTTCCAGGGAACGGATATGGCGCCTGCGAGAATTTTTACTTGCGATTAAAGGCATAGGACCTGAGACAGCGGATTCAATAATGCTCTACGCCTTGAATAAGCCGGTATTTGTAATAGATACTTACACTAAGAGAATACTGCTGCGCCATGGTTTTATAAGCCCGGATTTTGGATACGCAGAAGTACAAAATTTATTTATGAAGAACCTTAAGCCGCAGGCGGGATTATTTAATGAATTTCACGCATTACTGGTTAGGTTAGCCAAAGAATATTGCCTGAAAGATAACCCAAAATGCCACAGCTGTCCTTTGAAAGGTATTCTGCGCGCATGAATTCCGCAAAAACAAGTAAAAAATTGAAAAATAAACTACTTTTATTTTTAATTTTCTTTTTTATATCAATCCCTTTAGCCTACGCAGCGCCATGTTACGGCACCCGTATGCCCGGTAAGCAGACATTTTCAGCTGGAGCTCAGACATATATAATTTTTAAAAGATATTTAGAGAATGATACCGGAAAAATCAGAAGTACGCAGCATTTTTTTCTTCTTTCTTACGGAATTTTTGATTGGCTTTCTTTGGACTTAAAAGGCGGCGCCGGCAATATAAAGCAGCACCCCGTAGGAAGCGACGAGCTTGATTATACCTCCAGTTTTGCCGGAGGATATGGTTTTCGTCTGAAGCTTTACGATAAGCAAAATTTAGAAGCAGTTTTTGGTTTTCAGCACATCAGCGTGCATCCCAGAAGGGCCTATATAGAGAGCATTAAACATACCGGGGTTTTAGATGATTGGCAGGTTTCTTTTTTGGTTTCCCGCGTTTTTAAAAAAATTAATCCCTATCTGGGGATGAGATGGTCGCGCCTTGATTATATCCACTGGATTGAAGAAGACAGAAAAAGGAACATGTCAGACCGGGCTAAGGACCTAGGGCTGGTTTTAGGCCTGGATATTGCGCTCAGCCCGAATTCATGGCTAAATTTAGAAGGCCAATTCCTCGACGGTGATTCTCTTGCCTGCAGCATAAATTTTGAATTTTAAGCAAAGCAGCTTGCGCCATTTTAATTATGGTAAACAAAAAACGCCTGACCAGGCTCCTAAAAAATTTAATCCGGATAGATTCCCAGAATCCGCCGGGGGACGAGATGGAAATTTCCCGATTTATAGCGGCTTACCTGGAAAAAATCGGATTAAAGGCTAAATTATACGATTTTAAGAAGAGGCGCTCTAATGTTATTGCCGTTATAAAAGGAAACAATGAAAAGCGTTCTCTATTAATCACTCCTCATTTAGATACTGTCCCTGCAGGAGGCAGCTGGAAGCATAATCCTTTTCTGGCGCAGATTAAAAGAGGCAGGATATATGGCTTAGGCGCTACCGATTGTAAGGGGAACTTGGCTTCCAGCTTAGAAGCAATTAATAGCATTATCGAAGATTCCTCCCCGCTAAACTATAATTTAATTTTTGCTGCTACTGCCGACGAAGAGAGCGGCTCGGCATTTGGAATCAGGCCTTTATTAAATAAGGGCATATTAAAACCGGATCAGGCTATAGTTCTTGATTCCAATGAATTTAATATTATTATCACGCAAAAGGGCCTCCTGCACCTTAAAATAAAAATTAAAGGAAAGAGGGCGCATGGCGCTTATCCCTGGCGTGGAGAAAACGCAATAGATATCGCTGTTAGAATATTAAACGATCTAAAAAAACACAGGTTTTATTTTAAGAAAAATCAATACCTGAAACCCCCTACAATAAATATCGGGACAATAAGAGGTGGGGACAAGGTCAATATAGTAGCGGACTGGTGCAAGATAGAACTGGATTTGCGTTTTCTTCCCGGAATGTCGGCAAAAAATATTTTAAAAGAACTAAGAAATATTATCCAAAGATACACAAAGAATTACTCTATCGAAATAGAAGGGCTACAGCAGCCTTATTTTATAAACAGCAGCCACCGTTTAGTAAAATCCTTAATCCAGGCAAGCAGCAAGGAGAAAGTAAAAGCAAAGATAAGAGGCTCGGAAGGAGCCACCACTATAAGTTTTTTCCAAGATAAAGGGATTCCCGCCGTTGCCTTTGGCTTTGGCAGTTCTGGCTGTGCACATACCGCAAACGAGCATGTAAAGATAGAAAATTTATATAAGGGCGCTAAAATTTTAGAAAACTTTTTAACCAGTTATAATTTTTAAACTTAAAAGGAGTCCAAATGAATAAAATAAAATTTATTAAAAAACCGAAATTAAAAAATCCTTTTCTTATATGCGCCTGGCCGGGAATGGGGCAAGTGGCTTATAAGGCTGCGGTTTATCTGGTAGATAAATTAAAGGCAGAGGGATTTGCTGAAATACAATCTGAAGATTTTTTTTATTCTACCGGCAGCACCATAAAAGAAGGTCTGATAGACCTTACCCAGACCGCACAAAACAGATTTTATTACTGGAAAAACAAAAACGGCAAGAATGACTTAATAATATTTATCAGCAATGCGCAGCCTGATTTGTCCAGGGCCCAGGATTATAGTAAATTAATTTTTAATTTAGCTAGCGAATATAAGATTAAAACAGCGATATGTTTTGCGGCTATGCCGCAACCCATAGAGCATCAGCAGCCTCCGGGAATATGGTTTGCCAGTACCACAAAAGAGCTGAACGCTTCTCTAAAAAAATACAATTTTCACCTTTTATCCGAAGGCCAGATTAGCGGGATGAACGGTTTATTTTTAAAGTTAGCTAAAGGCAGGGGGATAAACGG